>Ga0334882_1000389_pt1:5000-69719 | contig 69719 bp, 59 predicted proteins | sample GraSluR1_MG_5_FD_207226 | JGI IMG/M metagenome (GOLD analysis project Ga0334882, IMG submission 207226) | Sludge microbial communities from methane-producing bioreactor in Wageningen University, Netherlands - Granular Sludge_15_04-R1 | ecosystem: Engineered > Bioreactor > Anaerobic >... | reverse complement strand
TTAATCAGCATTGCCTTTCCTCTGAACGGGTTTGATAGTTTCGGCAAAAACCATCTTATCCGCCCATGAAGGGCAATGCTCTAATTTTTTCTGCTACCCTCTACCCACAGATTCTGCGGAAGAGGCCTTTTTTATTATTTCATCAATATTTAGATATCTGTCCTTATGCCTTGGATCGGGCACGCCACTTAATGTGTCTGATGTGCCATTTTCGGCAAAGGTTGTGTTGCAGTGCGCAAAATAGTTCCTATATCTCGACAACTGCCTAAAATGATCTGCATATTCTCTTGGGTTTTTTATATCTTCATTTTGCGACAATACTTTTTCGAATAAATTTGCTTTTAAACCGCTGCTGAAAAGTTCATCAAACATGACTTCTCTCATAAAATTTATTTTTACTTTGCCAAGATAGTATTTGCAAATTATTGCACAGACATATCCTTCCACCATGATGAAATCTTCAATTATTTTAGTACGATATTTGCTCATAAGGTCTTTTGACATTGAAATTCCATTTTTTTTGCTTCTTTAAAAAGAAATATAAATTCTAGATATCACCATAAAAAAGACGTTTTTCTGTCTCTAAAAGACAGTCAACAAAAAAAGAACTAATACATATTTTTTATTTTATTACAAGCAGTTACACAGATATAAATTTATTTCTTGCCTGGCTTATACAGGCCGAATAAAACCAATAATTTTTTAAAAATCCGTAGCCAGATTTTACTTGGTTACATAGACCCGCATCTCCCGAATAAAACTTATTTCGTACTCAACATGTGAAACTACTTGACTCAACCAGCTAGGCACCATCTCTCACAATGTTTAGAGGTAAGCCAGAAATCATTTAAATAAGTATGGTGCCCCCGGAATGACTGGCTACGAATTTCACTTTTTGATTGCGTTTTTTAATTCTCGGATTGCAGAGAGATGCCGGAAAAGACTTCGCGGCCCCGTTAATTCCATTTTTGCGATCTCCTCATCAGTAAAATCCTTAACCTTGGCAAGTGGATCAGGCATTTCTTCCGGCCACTTAATAAATCGATAAAGAAAAACTAGGGATTTTTCAGATAATGGCTCACCTTTTCGCTCCGAATGGATAATAACGTCAGCTGGGTTTTCTCCATAGAATGTGCTTGGCAAACCCTCAGGAAAATTTGGAAAAATAAGAACATAAAACCTGTGGCGCCAATACTCCTTAATCTTCCTGTACACTAACTTATGGCTCGGTTCTGTAATTTCTTGCCCAAGGTCTTCAGCGGCCATAAGCAACCTGGCTGCCGTAAGCCAGGCTAGACGACTTTTGCAGGGCAATTCCGTACAATCCTTAGGCGCTAATTCTTCATAGGATTTCTCAATCAGATCTATTGAAGACCTGAGAATATCCTCAGATCTAGAACGACTTAGATTAAAGTGAAACGAACAAAGCGCAATGGTTGCGCCTGACATAATTAGTAAGGTATTGAAATCAATAAAAGGCGAAGGCGCAGAAAAACTTAAAAAATTCAAGATTTTAACAACTACAAAAAAAATCAAATAAAGAAATAATAAAAAGGAAAAAATATATAACAAAAAAGTTAAGACTTTGTTTTTCATGAAATTATTTCCTTGGCATAGTGCAAAAAGAAAATTAATTTTTTTCAGATTTATACATTTCCACTTCAAGATTTAAAAAAATTTTCTCTGCACAGATCGATAATTTTTCTACATCCTCTTCAAAATCGAAATATGACAATATGCTCAACTGCCCTGCCGCCTCATAAAGCTTAGGTTTTGATGGCAATACCAATAGGGTCAGCGGAACCTTATTCGACAGTGCTCTTAATTTGGCGGACAATTCTTTTAATTTTCCGCCAACCTCATCAACCATTTTTTGTTTTTCATTGCCATTTCTACAAGAATTTCCTCTTGATTCAATGAAGGCCCGTTGAAGAAATACATAATAGGAAATTTCTCCTATTAATTCCCGCAGTTCAAAAACTGGCTCAATAAAAGTATTTTTGATAAAAACCAATACTAGGCCGGTAGTTATTGTCAAAAGAGTAGTAATGGCAGCTTGTAACAACATGTAGTCCATCGTAAGCCCATTCAGGTGAAAGGCATTCTTGTTGGGTAACCGGACTAACTAACCTCGCGAATCTTTCACTTATTCAAGAGGTTCAATCACTTTTTCAACAACCAACCCCCGCAACATGCGCAAAACCCGCTCCCGGCTGGCCGGGGGCAGGTTTCGTAGAATGGCGATGACTTCGGCTTCTTCCTTGGTGACATCCATAACAATCTCCCCATGATAGATGGCACAGACAGGAAGATTGTTAACCGGTTTTACTTGGAAAGTATAGCCTGTTTAATCTTTTTTTAAATTGCTATTTTGACAGGTTTTGCCTTTGGCGGTGGCGCAGCCAAAGTTCGCGTATATGGTCGCAGGCGTCGAGGCGGGTTTGGTCAGGAAGGTCGCGCAGGTATTCGATGATGGAGGCTTCGGTCTGGGTCAGCACCAGGGGCTCGGGCTCGATGTTGCCGAACCGATCGCGCCGGGCGGCTTCCACCTGCGTCATCAATTCCGGATCGTTGGTTTCCTCCCCCACGGCCTTCTTGGTCCGCATTTCTCCCTCGCCAGTCAATAACCATTCTTCGGAAAGTGAAAAGGCCTGGGCAACCACTTTTGCATGTCGAGGCCCAAGCTTTACCCTCCCATGGTAAATGGCAATCGTCTTCCCTGCCGAAAAGCCTGTTTTTTCAGCGAAACTCACCTGCTTGATGCCTTCCTTTTTTAAAAGCGACATGAGCCGTGAATTAAAACCTTCACTTTGCGAAATATTTTTCTCCAATAATCTTCATTTTCCGAATTATCGTTCCCGTACGCACGCAGCCAAACGCATCAACCACCGGGGCAATGGTGGCGTGCCCTACGATGGGCCCATCTGCCGAGATGAGGAGCATCAATGTTTGTTGGCCTTGAAAGGATACCAAACATTTTCGTTAAGTCCGCGAGCGCAAATCGGCCCCCTATCCGTAGCGTGCGCATGGGAACATTAGCAATTCTTCAAGGCTATATCAACGGAAAAGACAAGATTGATTTCGAGTCCTTTTGACCAGCGGGCAACCCTGAACAACATCCGGGACCGCTACGAACCTCGCACCGCCAACACCTGCGCTTATTGCTGCCGGGGCCAGCAGCAGGGCGTAACCTGTTTTGTGCGCCGCGCCGGCAGCGACAGCAGCCGCCTGGCACCCCAACAGGTGCGTAGCCTTATCACCGCCCCCGAACCGGGCCTGGCTCTGGGCCGCCATATTCAGGCCGACAGCGGGCCAAGCAGCCTCGAAACCCTGGCCCTGCTTCGCCGAGCCCGGCCTGCTGCCGCCCGGCGCTCCGGTTTCCGTGCAGGGCGGCTGAATCCGGGGCGAGGCCCCGGATCTGCCGGTGTATGAATTTGAGGTGTGAGTAGCAAATCGGGAGGTTAGCTATACCACGCAGCGTCAATACGCCATCCAAAGTTAAGTTGGGTGTTTGACTGGGGAAAAAACTCAGGTTGACATTATCGGCGGCATCAGTTAAAAATCCACCTACCGCTACAAGGTTTTTTGCCCCTTTTTTCGGTCAATTTGTAGCAAAAAAATCTAAAAAATCTTCTGAAATCACCCTTTTAGAAGATTAGTCATTGCCACCCTAGCTCAGCTGGTAGAGCAACTGATTCGTAATCAGTAGGTCGAGGGTTCGAGTCCCTTGGGTGGCTCCACAAAATCAAGGGGTTACGGAAATTGAATCCGTAACCCCTTGGTCGTTTCTGGCTCCATGTCGCTTCAAAGCCGCCGCTCCCTTCAATGTCCCGGCTACCGGTCCTCCCACTCCACAGCGCTGTCAGACCGCCTCGAAAAGACACCTCGGATTAGAAAAATTGACAGGACCTTAGACAGGACATACCATCAGGGTCGGCGTTGGCTTTGACCCCAACACGTTCGGCTGAATGGAATGAACGGCAGTTCAGCGAGCGGCGGCTTCGCAGCGCCCCCTACCCCGTTTTGGCAAGGAGAGAAAGTCATGAAAACATGGGTCGTGACCCTTTGCCTGGCCCTGTTTGCCACCATCGCCCAAGCCAACAGCATGCGCTGCGGCAACCGACTGGTGACCCCGGGCGATACCAAGAGCAGCGTCCTGAGCAAATGCGGCGAGCCGAGCTTCCGCGATGTGGTGGGCGTTGAGCGTACCCGCGACCGCTCCACCAGCACGTCGGTCATCGTGGAGGAATGGTCCTATTCCCAAGGCCAGGGTCGATTGCAAAAGACCGTCGTGTTTCACGGCAACCGGGTGGTGCGGATTCGCTCCGGAAGCCGGGAATAATTCCTCATCTCCCCGGCCCCACCATCCTCATCCCTTCCTTTGACCCGAAGGAGACTTACCCTCCTTCCGAAAACAGGCGTTTGCCACTGCTGCCGCTGCGCAGCATGACGGCAAACTCCTCGGCCGGTACCGGCGGGCTGAACAGATACCCCTGGAAGCCGCCGCAGCCGCAATTGATGAGGAAATCGAGCTGCTCCCGGGTTTCCACCCCCTCGGCGATGGAGGTCAGGCCGAGGCTGTTGGCGATGGCAACGATACTGGCGGCGACGGCGGCGGCACTCTGATCGCCGGGCACGTCGTGAATGAAGGAACCGTCGATTTTCAGGCAGTCGACGGGAAACCGTCGCAGGTAATTGAGGGAGGAATATCCGGTCCCGAAATCATCCAGGGCCAGGCGGATCCCCAGGGTTTTCAGCTGCTGCATGATGGCAGCGGCAATGGGCGGATCGTGCATGATCATGCTCTCCGTCAACTCCAGTTCCAGCAGGTCAGGCTCAACCCCCGCCTCGCCAAGGACACGGCGCACCGCAGCGGCCAGGTCCGCCTTGCGAAACTGCCGGGCCGAAAGATTGACGGCCACCGGCAGGGCTTCCAAGCCTTCCCTCTGCCATGCGGCGATCTGCCGACAGACTTCCGTCAACACCCAGTCGCCGATGGGCAGAATCATGCCGGTTTCCTCGGCCAGCGGTATGAATCGGCCGGGCGCGATCATGCCCCGGGTGGGGTGCAGCCAGCGCAGCAGCGCCTCGGAGCCGACGATGCGGCCGGTGGCCAATTCAACCTTCGGCTGATAGTAGAGCAGCAACTCCCGACGTTCCAGGGCGCGTCGCAGATCGGCCTCCAGCTCCATGGTTTCGCGACTGCGCAATCCCATCGCCGGGGAATAGAAGCGGCAGCAGTTGCCCTCCTCCTTGGCCCGGTACATGGCGATATCCGCATGGCGGATGAGGCTTTCGCTGTCGGTTCCGTCTCGAGGATAGACCCCGATGCCAAGACTGCCGGTGATGGTGATTTCCCGGCCGCCCAGATCGCAGGGCTGGGCCAGCCGGCTCAGAATCTTTTCCGCCACCGGCTGCACATCCTTCTCCTCGGCGACCTCGGCCAGCAAAATGACGAATTCGTCGCCGCCGAGGCGGGCCACGGTATCGGCTTCGCGCACCGATTCACACAGCCGCCTGGCCACCTGTTTCAGCAACTCATCCCCCATGTTGTGGCCGAGGCTGTCGTTGATGAGCTTGAAGCGGTCCAGGTCGATGAGCAGCACCGCGACAATACGTTGGGAGCGATGGGCAAAGTGGATGGACTGTTCGAGGCGATCACGCAGCAGAACCCGATTCGCCAAACCGGTCAGCACGTCGTGGTTGGCCAGGTATTCAAGGCGGGCGGCATTCTTTTTCTGCTCGCTGATATCCTTGTGGATGCCCAGCATGCGCAGGGGTTGCCCCAGGGAATCCCGTTCCAGCAACTCCCCGGCCGAATGAATCCATTTCCACTGTCCGCTGCGGGTGCGCATGCGGAATTCCTGCGAATAGTCCTGACGTTGTCCGCGGATATATTCGCCGTAGACGGCCAGGGCCTGGTCACGGTCGTCGGGATGCAACTGGGTCACCCAGTCGTCAAAGTTGGTCCGGTACTCGCCGGGTTCATACTCCAGCATCCGGGCATATTCGTCGCTGACGGTAATGGCTCCGGTGCTGATGTTGAAATCGTAGATACCGGTGTGGGCGGCGGCCAAGGCCAGGCGCAGACGTTCTTCGCTTTCCTTCAGCTCCCTGGAGGTCTGCTCGCGGCGTTGACGGATATTGATGAGCAGGCCGAGAACGGTGGTCGCCAGGGGATAAATGGCGAGTACCGGCAGGGTGATGACGCGAAGAACCTGGAAAGCGGTCTCCCGCGGCAGGATGAACATCAGAGCCAGCATCACGACATGCACCAAAAGCCCGAACAGGTACAGTTCAGGCCCCGACACCAGCCCCCTGTCCCGGCCACGAAAGCGACTCCAGGCCATGCCCAGCAGACCGGAGGCGAAAATCACCGCGATTCCGGGAACGGTGGCCGCGCCCCCTTGGAAAAACCGTAAAGTGGCAGTCATAAGCATGGCCACGGTGGTCGGAATCGCACCGAAGTACAGGCCGGCGATGCCGAGAATGACCGATCGGGTATCGAAGATGATGCCCGGCACGTAATGCCAGGGGGACAGCATGACGATCATGCCGAGCACCCCCAGCAAAAAACCGTTCAGAATCTTTTCGGACAGGCTTTCCCGGTCCTGATGCCGAATCGTGAGCAGGTCGTAGACGAAAGCAGCGGCGATGAGCAGGGCGGCACTGTGCATCAACCCTTCGAAGGCCGTTTTGGACATGATTCCTCATCCGATGCGAAATGGCGGCAAGACAGGGGCGCCTTGCCCCAAATCCGTGTTACCCAAGTGAATTCCCCCGGTCACTGGGTCCTTTCCGGCCGGGAGCAACTCAGACAGCCGTCAGAGCCCTGCATGATATCAGAACGGCCTTGCGGGATTAAGTCAAATATCCATAAACCAGCCGCCAGCAAGGAGAAATTAATCGCGAGCTTCGTGCCAGGCCCTTCGACCCGCCCCCTACCCCAAAAACCGCCGCAGTCGCGCCGCGTGCAATACCAGGTCGGTCATCTGAGCCGGTTCGAGCTGCTCGCCGCAGCGACGCAGGCGCTCGACGATTGCCAGATGCTCGGCGTGCGGCGGTGTCTCATAGCCCGCCTTCAGCAGCGCGGTGCGGAGTTCCGGCGTCATCAATGGGCCGTCAAAGTCGGCGTAGCAGAGGGCCTCCATGATCTTGATGTCGAAGGAGGGGTAAACCTTCCGGATGAAAGCCAGATCGTCCCGATTCAGGGTCTCAAAAGCGATAAGTTCCGGTGGCAACCCCAGGGAATAGAGCGCGCAAGTAAAGGAAATGGCCCGCGGCAGGGTGACGCCCTTCATTTCCCTGGCATAACCGAACAGGCCGATGTGCAGTTTGCGGGCCCGTCGCGCCGGGATGCTGCGGGCCATGCGGTTGATCTGCGGCGCCAACTCGACAATCCGGCGGCGGTATGCCTCGCTGTAGCCCTCGATGATGTTCAGGGCCCGCTCCGCATCGATGGCCTGGGCCGGTCCTATGACACGGTTTTTCAGATACTCGCAGGCCGCGTGCACCTGCTGGGGAGGATAATCGTACTTAAACGCCGATTGGATGGTGAAGGTCACCACACTCGGGTATTCCTTCCCGACCCGCTCTACGGTCAAGGGCGACAATCCGCCACGGAAAGGCGCCGACCCCATGCCGAGGATGGGATGCAGACGCACCCCGATGCGCGCCGACAGTTCATCAAAGCGGGCCAGGGCGATCTTATTGGACAGGGCGGCGGACACCAGGCCATAGTTCATGGCCGTATCGGAACGGGCCAGGAATACCCGCTGATCGGCGACCTCCTTGTCAGCCAGATACTCGCCGAGGATGTCGGCCGCCTTGAGCATGCTGGCGAGATCTTCGAACAGCGGGATCACCTGAATGGTCGAGGGCCGAAATTCACCGATCCACTCGGAGATGGTGATGTCGTCATTGCGGAAACGGGCCTGCTGTCGACCGACGATAAAATCGACATAGTAGCGGTAGATACGGTCGACACAGCGTGCCGAGGTGGTCATGGGCAGGATCACCTCGTAAATGGGAGAGATGTCCCGCCCATAGAACAGGCGCGCCGCATCGTAGGAGCGGGGAATGCTCTCCAGAGTCTCAAGCAACACTTTCGCTTCGGCGACTTCCACGGTCGGATTCGGTACCCGCAAAGTCAGGCGCAGACTTTCTCCGATGGGCTGCCGGCGGAAAAAATCCTCATAAAAGGTCAACAGCTTCTTGACGACGTAGGTATCGATTTCCTTTCCTTCCACATCCCACATCTGCTCATCGCAGCCCAGATGCGAATAGGCATAATAGGCCTCGCGGATTTCATCCTCCCCGGCCAGGACCGCCGAGGAAGCGAAAAAAGGCACCGAAGCGTTGTCCGGGTGCTGGGTACTCATGCAACGGGGAATCGGAATCATTTCCTGCTCCTTGCCAAAATTCGGGTTTGTTTCCGGCGCAGCCTGCCCGCAGGGCCACCTCGCTCACTCGCCTTGGCCAATTATACACCGTATCGCCATCCTATGAGGTTTTACCAACGGCGAATTTTTTATTGCCAAAGATGACCAAAAGAGTTATATTTGAATTGCGAGAAAGACAACCCCAACATGGCAGCCTTTTGGCGCGCCGGATTTCCCTCCTGACGGCGCGTCTTTTTTTGCCCGTTTTCCTACAGGCACACGGCGTTGCCATGCGGGCAGCGCATGCTATACTGAAATCACTGGATTTTCACGACCAGGAAAATCGACTTGATAGCCGAAAATCCCCCGAATTCGAGGCCTGCCACATAGGCATTCCGCTTAATAGCGGAGAATCGTGATGGAATTCGGGTACCGCCATCACGAACAGACGCATCTTACATCAAGGGAGGAACCAATGCCGAAACAACTGGAAATCTACAAATGTGACGCCTGCGGAAATATTGTCGAGGTCACCCATGGCGGCGCCGGGGATCTGGTCTGCTGTGGCGAACCCATGAAATTGATGGTCGAAAACACGGTCGACGCCGCCAAGGAAAAGCACGTCCCCGTCATCGACAAAACCATGACCGGTTTCAAGGTCGAGGTCGGCAGCGTGGCCCACCCCATGGAGGAAAAACACTACATCGAGTGGATTGAGCTGTTGGTGGACGGCAAGGTCTATCGCCAATATCTGAAGCCGGGCGACAAGCCGGAAGCCAAGTTCTGTGTTTCCGGCTCTCCCGGCACCGCCAAAGCACTGGTCTGCGCCGCCGGCCAGCATCCGGATGCGGAGGTTTGCACTCCGACCACCGCGGTCATTGCCCGGGAATATTGCAACCTGCATGGTCTCTGGACGGCGAAATTCTGACCATAGGTCACTATTGCCGTTTATGGTGCAAAAGGCGGGACTTATGTCCCGCCTTTTGCTTTTTCATGCCAAAAAAAAATGCCGGCCGCAGAAGCGGCCGGCCATGGGCGGGAAACAGCCTGGCGCGAAGGGATGGCGGGATGGGCACCAAGCCGGAAGGATCTTATTAAAACCGGAAACGGATATTGGCGTCGGTGCGGAACACATCGTCAGCCTTGCCGGTGCTGGACAGAGCGTCCCAGGCATCGCCGGCAACCAGATAGCCGGCCGCGATTTCAGCGGTCAGGCCCTTCATGATCTGGTAGCCGGCACCCAGCACGAACTCATGGCCGACTTCATCGCCGCTGCCCTGCGCCGTCACGAGATCCTCCGCCGTGTTGTGCCACAGGTAACGCGCCGACACCCATGCCTTTTTCGTCAGTTCGTGACGCGCCCCGACGTAAAGCAGAGCGTAACCTTTGTCGAACAGGTAGGGGGCCTGGGTGAAGGAGTTGTCGTCGGCCAGGTTGTCGAAGATGACCACGGAACCGATGAAGCCGGTGGTGGCATCAATGACATCGAAGTTTTTCAGCTTGCCGTCGTTGGGGTTCTTGTCGCCGGAAGTGTACAGGCCGCCGAGGGTGAAGGTGGTCTTGTCCATCTTGTAGTCGAGCTGACCATGGAACAGGTAGGCTTCACGATCGAAATTGTCTTCAATCGTTCCTTTGGTCTTGACTTCACCGGTCAGATAGATGCCGGTGAACAGACCGCTGAAATTGTTCCATTTGCCCTTGCCGGACAGCCCCAGCCAAATCTGGGAATCCCGTGCATCGGTAATCCGGCCGGCCAAGCCTCCATCGACAAAGCCGCCATTAGCAAAGGTTTTCGCTTCTCGACCTTGATCCATGAAAATAACAAAGGCATTGAGGCTGTTGCCATTGTTGAAAGTATAGGTCATGTCACCGACAAAAGCATCATCGTACTCGCTCTTCTTGTCACCGCCGGCATCGTTTTTGTTGGCACCACCCCAGTCGTTGCGGAACCAACCCAGGCTGTAGCCCCAGTTGCCGTCCTTGCGCACCCACTTCACCCCAGGGGCGTTGTCCGTCCACAGGGTATAATTGTAGCCGACCGGCTGCAGGCCGACGATGAAACGGGAGGCTTGGTCGAACGGCAGTTGGATATCGGTGTAGGCCCACATCAATTCGAAATTGTTCTGGTCGCCGCCGAAGGGCATGTCGGCATTGCCGAACTTGGCGCTGCCGAATTCGAAACCGACCACGCCCTTGACTTTTTTGTCATCGTCGGAGACATCAAGATTCATGCGGTACTTGATTTCCCCGAAGAAGTCACTGTCCTTCCGGTTCTTTTTGGTATCCACGGGACGGGTTGTCGAGGTGAGGATCCCCGAATAGTTCGAAAATCCACCCACGCTCAGATAATTATGGGTGTCATTCACGACGCGCTTCGAAAGATCCGCCTGAGTGCTGTAGGAAAAACGGTTGTTGAGATCGCCATGCCACTCCACATTGAGGGCCATGGCCGGAGCGGCAACGGCCACGGTGGCCAATGCGGCCAGCAAAACACGTCCTGTCTTCACGGTTGGTTCTCCTTTCGTGCATAGTAATGGGATAAAATCAAGGCAGCGCCACCTCCGGAACTGCCCGTAAAATGTGAGGGCAGTCTGGCCCGGAACTGTTAGCCTCCGGTTACCGTCCCGCTATTTTTTTGTTGCCGCGCCGCCGCCCATCATGAAAACCCTCCTCTTTCGTACGTAAAAACGGCCCGCCCCAAAAGGCCCTTGCATTTTTTTTGGGGGCGTGATAAAAAGTGCCCTCGTTGCTTGAAACCAATCAAATCGGGATGTAGCGCAGCCTGGTAGCGCACCTGCTTCGGGAGCAGGGGGCCGGAGGTTCGAATCCTCTCATCCCGACCATTCACATTCAACAGAAGCGGCTGCGGCCGCTTTTGCTGTCCTTGGAGGCATGATGCTCGCCCTGCTTCTGGCGATGATTGCCGCTTACCTGATCGGTGCCATTCCTTCCGGTGTGGTCCTGACCCGCCTGGCGGGATCCGAAGATATCCGCAAAGTCGGCAGCGGCAACATCGGTGCGACCAACGTCTATCGCGTCGCCGGCCGCAAATTGGGCCTGCTGACCCTGATCGGCGATGTCCTCAAGGGGGTGCTGCCGGTACTGGCAGCCCAGTGGTTGCATTTTTCCGAGGGCCAGGTAGGATTAATCGCGGCGGCCGCATTTACGGGCCATTGTTTTCCCGTTTACCTCGGCTTCAAGGGCGGCAAAGGCGTGGCTACCGCCCTGGGCATTTTTCTGGTCATTTCTCCCTTGGCTGCCCTTGGGGCGGCCGCCGTTTTCGGCCTGTTGGTCTGGAAATGGCGCTATATCTCCCTGGGCTCCATCTGCGCCGCCGCCGCAATGCCCGTCCTGGTTTTCTTCATCAACCGCAGCCTGCCCCTGGTGGCCGCCACGTTGTTCATCAGCGCCGTGGTGATTTTTCGCCACCAACAGAACATCAGCCGGCTGCTGGCCGGAAGCGAAAACCGCTTCAAGGCCTGACTTCCCGCGCCCGGGGCCGGCAGAGTGCTGACCGACCGCCTGTGACGTCCTCGGGAAAGCCCGGAACATCCACAATGAAAAAACATTTTTCCCCCTGGTGGAAAATTGCCCTGCCGATTCTGTCGCTGCTGGCGGTTTTCGGCCTGCCCTTCAGCCTCTTTCTCGTGCACCCCGTTCAGCCCGACGAGCCCACCATTTTTGTCGTTCCGGAAGGAGCGTCCTTTTCCACCGTTGCCCGGCAACTGGAATCACACGGTATCGTCAGCAGTTCCTTCAACATGAAATTGCTGGCACGGCTGCGCCGCGACACCCTGCGGGTGCAGGCCGGCGAATACAATTTTGCCGCGCCGTCCCGGCCCGGCCGGGTTCTGGATCGACTGGTGGCCGGCGACATGTATCGCCTGCGCCTGACCATCCCGGAGGGCATGACCCTGCAGCAGATCGGCCAACGGCTGAAACACCTCGGCTACAAGGATTATGAGGGGTTTCTCCAGGCCGCCCGGACCGAGGAGACGGTCAAGGAACTCGGCATCGAAGCCGGTAGCCTGGAAGGCTACCTGTTTCCCGAGACCTATGCCTTCGGCCCCAACCTGTCGAGCCGTCACCTGATTCGTTTCATGGTGGCCGAGCTGAATCGCCGCCTGACCCCGGAAATCGAAGCGCAGGCCGCCGAATTGGGGCTGACCCGACATGAACTCATCACCCTGGCATCCATCATCCAGAAAGAAGCCGGCAGTGAAAAGGAAATGCCCCTTATTTCGGCCGTGTTTCACAACCGGCTGCGCAAGGGCATGCGCCTGCAGGCCGATCCGACGGTCATCTACGGCCTGGAGAATTTCCGCGGCAACCTGACCCGCAGCCACCTGCGGCAACCGACTCCCTACAACACCTATACCAATTTCGGTCTGCCGCCCGGCCCCATCGCCAATCCCGGCAGCGCGGCCCTGCACGCCGCCGCCAATCCGGCGGAGGTGAATTATCTTTATTTCGTCGCCCGGGGGGACGGCCTGCACCAGTTTTCGCGCACCCTGCGTGAGCACAACCAGGCTGTGCAGCGTTATTTGCGCAATTTGCGCCAGCGCAACACCAAGCCCGCCGATCAGGCAACGGAACCGGACGAACTGGAAGCCTCCTCAACGGCCAAGCCTGCCGGGCCGGAACCTCAGGCGGTCCTGGCGGCCCACAATTCCGCGGCCATCATCTCTGACTGACCGGGCCGAGACGCCGCAAAAAGAAAAGCCGGGGGCAGCGGATTATCCGCTGCCCCCGGCTTTTTGGTTGCTCTTCCAACGCTCCTCTACTTGCCCAGCAACCCCCGCACCGCAGTCAACAGATCGGCGGGCAACAGCACGGTTTTGGCGTTGCCCGAGACGGCCATCTTGTGCAACGCCTGGACATACTGTTCACCCAGCAGATAGGTGGCCGGCAACTGGTTGCTGCCGATGGCGGCGGTGACCCGTTCAATGGCCTCGCGGGTGGCGTCGGCGAGGATCTTCTTGGCCTCGGCATCACGCTTCGACGCCTCGAGTTTGCCTTCCGCCTCGCGGATGGCCGCTTCCTTGGCGCCTTCCGCCGTCAGGATGGCGGCGGTTTTCTTGCCCTCCGCCTCGGAGATGGTGGCGCGCCGGGTGCGCTCGGCGGCGGCCTGCTGCTCCATGGCCGATTGCATGGTCATGGACGGTTTGATGTCCTGGATTTCCACCGTCTTGACGACAATGCCCCAGGCACCCACATCATCGGAAATGGATTCCTTCAACCGTGCCTTGATCAGATCCCGGGAACTGAGAGCGTCGTCCAGGTTCATTTCGCCGACGATGCTGCGCAGGGAGGTCTGCACCAGGTTGGTGATGGCGATGCGGTAGTTGTCGATGCCGTAAACGGCCTTGGGCGGATCCACGATGGTGATAAAGGCGATGGCGTTGGTCATGATCACCGCATTGTCCTTGGTGATCACCTCCTGACCGGGGATATCGAGGGAAATGTCCTTGGTCAAAACCCGGTAGGCGATGCTGTCGACATAGGGAACAATGAAATTGAGCCCCGGATTGAGCGTCGCATGGTATTTGCCCAGGCGCTGCACGACATACTTGTAGCCCTGCGGGACGATACGCACCCCCAGAAAAATGGTCAGCAACACCAGGAACATCAGAATGCCGGTAAGAACGGGAACCATATCCAATCTCCTTTTGAATAAGATATTACCAAACACACCTCACGGCCCGTTACCGCCCATGAGACTTAGAAGTCAGCAGCGCCGTCGCACCCGCAGCACGTGTCCCTCGATATCCAGCACCACCGCTTCATCGCCGACAGTCAGAGGTTCGGCAGCGATGCAGGGCCACTCCTCGGCCCCCAGCAGGGGAACCACGAAACGGATCAGGCCCTTGCCCAAGGGGGGCGCGACAGGACGCACGATGATGCCCGTTTCACCGATGATGGCGTCCTTGGCCATGCCGGCCTTGGTGCGATCCGCGCTGCGCGGCCGCCACCAGCGAAACCAGAGTACGGTCCAAAACACGGAAGTCACGGCCCACAACAGCAATTGACCCGAGACGGGCAACTCCGGCCAGGCGACCAGTGCCAGGCCGACACAGCCGGCACCGAGTCCGAACCAGAAGATGGTGAAGGACGGCAACAACAATTCCAAGGCCATCAGCAACAATCCGAAAGTCAGCCAGTGCCACCACAGCAATTCCACCCTTGCCCCCTCTCCGGCCCCCGTTCAGGCTGCCTGGCAAAGAATTACCCGCTACCCAGTTATGATTCGATGCGGTTGATGAATACCTCCCGCGGCCGGCTGGTGCCGTCCGAAGGCCCGACGATGCCCTCCTGCTCCATCTTTTCAATCATGCGGGCGGCCCGGTTGTAACCGACCCGCAACCGCCGCTGCAGCATGGAGATGGAGGCCTGGCGCGTTTCGGCGACCAAGGCCAGGGCCTCGTCCCATTTTTCATCCAACTCGTCGCCGTCGTCGCCCCCGCCCTCGGCGGCCGGCGGCGCTTCCAGAATGGAAACATCGTACTCGGGCTTTCCTTGGCGGGCGAGATAATCGACCACCCGCTTGACCTCGGTTTCCGAGACGAAGGCGCCATGCACGCGCTGCAGAGCGCCGGTGCCGGGCGGCAGGTACAGCATGTCGCCCATGCCGAGCAGGCTTTCCGCCCCCATCTGGTCGAGGATGGTGCGCGAGTCGATGCGGGAAAAGACCTTGAAGGAAACCCGGGTCGGAAAGTTGGCCTTGATCAGGCCGGTGATGACATCGACACTGGGCCGCTGGGTGGCAAGAATGAGATGGATGCCGGCGGCCCGCGCCATTTGCGCCAGCCGGGCAATGGACTCTTCGATTTCCCGCCCGGCGACCATCATCAAATCCGCCAATTCGTCGACAATGACCACGATGCGCGGCAGGTGCTCATGCTCCAGTTCTTCCTGATCCTCGACCACTTCAGCCATCGGCAGGGCGGCCTCGCCGGCATCCTCCGGCACGGCTTCCCGGCGCGACGCCGCCGCGCCCTTTTTCAGTTCCTCGGCGATGCGCTGGTTATAGCCGTCGATGTTGCGCACCTCCTTGTCGGCCATGAGCCGATAGCGGCGTTCCATTTCCCGCACGGCCCAGTTGAAGGCCAGGGCCGCCTTCTTGGGATTGGTCACCACCGGCAGCAGCAGGTGGGGCACGCCCTCGTAGATGGACAGTTCCAGCATTTTCGGGTCGATAAGGATGATGCGCACGTCCTGCGGCGCCGCGTAATAGAGCAGCGACAGGATCATGGTGTTGATGGAGACCGACTTGCCGCTGCCGGTCGCGCCGGCCACCAGCAGATGGGGCATCTTGGCCAAATCCGCCACCACCGTATGGCCGAAGATATCCTTGCCCAGGGCCATGGGCAGCCGTCCCGAGCAGCGCTGAAAGGCATCCGAAGCCATGATCTCCTTCAGATAGACCGTTTCCCGGTCGCTGTTGGGGATTTCGATACCGACCACCCCCCGGCCCGGAATCGGCGCCACGATGCGAATCGCGATGGCCGACAGGGCCATGGCCAGGTCATCGGCCAGGCCGGCGATTTTATTGACCTTGACACCGGGCGCCGGAGAAAATTCGTACATGGTCACCACCGGCCCGGGTTTGACCTCCGTCACCTCCCCCTGCACGCCGAAATCCCGCAGCTTGGTTTCCAGGATGCGGGCATTGGCGGTCAGCTTCTGCCGATCGATGGGAAGCGCCTCTTCGCCCTCGTGGTCGAGCAAGGCCAGGGGCGGTTTCTGGTATTGGCCGCCGGCCTGCAGGAACTCGAAGGCCTCCTGGATTTCGGTTTCATCCGCGCGGCGCTTTTTGCGTTCGGGCGACTGCGGAGGCTTGTTCGGCGGAGCTTGGGGCGCAATCACCGGCACCTGCCGGATGGCTTCCCGGTTCTCGACCCCGGCAGCCACTTCTTCCGGAGTGACGGCACGCTGCGCCAGGAGCTCCTGCCACCAGATGCTCAACCTCTGCCGCTGGCCGTTCAACACCTGGACCAGGGAAAGACGCAGGGCGGCCATGGCGGAGACCACCAGCAGCACCAGCAACAGGATGGCGGTGCCGACGGGATTGAAGGCTTTTACCAGCAGGTCCGTCAGCATCCGACCCGCCGCGCCGCCGGCTTCGCCGATATGCTCGCCGAACCAGGAAACATCGCCCAACACCAAGGCCAGCAATCCGTCCAGCGCCAGCAGCATGGCCAGGAAATAAGCCAGCCGGCGCGGAGCAAACCGGCCGCCGCGCTGGGTGAACCGCCGCCAGGCCAGCACGAAACAGCCGACGGGCAGCAGCAGAGCCGGCAGGCCGAACAGCTGCCAGATCAAATCGGCGGCATGGGCGCCTACCGAACCGCCGAGATTACGTACCGTAGTCGGCTGCAGGTTGTTGTTGAATGAGGGATCGGCATTGCTGTAGGAAGCCAGAGCCAGGGCCAGAAACAGGCCGCAGGCGAGCCAGAACACCCCGATGATTTCGGTTTTGAGGCGTTCTCTGAAATCGGATTTTTCTTCCTTTTTTGCTTCCTTCTTCATGGCAGTCCTTGTGCCTTCCGGACTTCGCAAGGCATCGCCCCGATGTTCCGATTACAGCGAAAGAGCGAAAAACGTACCGCCGACCAGCCAGCAGTATAGCGCAAATGCGACCAGCCGTTTGCGGCGCACCACCGCCAGCAGCATATGGATGGAGATCATGCCGACCAGAAACGCCACACCGGCGCCGGCCAGGTAGGCCGGCAGGGTGCCGGGCGGCAACCCAGACAATTCGCGCAGGGAAAGCAAGGTCGCTCCCGCCACCGCCGGCAGGGCCAGCAGGAAGGAGAAACGGGCGGCGGTTTCGCCGGCCACACCGAGCAGCAGCAGCACGGCAATTGTTGAACCGGAGCGGGAAATGCCCGGCAGCAGGGCCGCCCCCTGCACCAAGCCGACCAACAGGGCATCGCGCAGGGTCAGATCGGCCTCCCGGCGGCCGTCACCGCGAAACCGCTCCGAAATGAACAGCAGAAAACCAGTCACCAGCAGCATGAGGCTGGTGACGGTCAGATTGTCAAACAGGGCTTCGACATGGTCCTTGAACAGCAGACCGATGATGGCCGTAGGTACGCTGCCCGCGGCCAACAACAGGAGCAAGCGCCGGTCCGGACATGATTCGGCGGCGGGACGAAAGGGCGATGACGCAATCAACAGACATTCCCGGCGAAAATAAACCATGACCGCCGCCATGGTGCCGGCATGCAGCAGCACATCGAACACCACGCCCGGCTGGGCGAAGCCGGGCAGCATGGTCTGGGCGATGACCAGGTGCCCCGAGGAGGAAACCGGCAGAAATTCGGTAAGACCCTGTAGAATACCGAGCAAAATGGCGTTCAGCGTGTCCATGAAAAATGTACTCCTTGGGGATTAAAAGCAGGCTGAAGATGGAAGGCTGAAGACTGAAGGAAAATCCAAATCAGCACATCGTCAGGAGCCTTGGGCGGTCGTCAGTCGTCAGTCGTCAGCCTTCAGCCTTCAGCCTTCAGCCTTCAGCCTTCAGCCTTCAGCCTTCAGCCTTCAGTCGTCAGTCTTCAGCCTTCAGCCTTCAGCCTTCAGCCTTCAGTCTTCAGTCTATTGCTCCAACACTACGGGCAGGATGAGTGGGCGCCGCTCTACGGTGCGGTTGAAAAACCGCTTCAGACAGCGCTGCATCAGCAGCCGCAGTTCCTCGGCATCGCTGCGCTGATCGGGGCTGCAATCCTGCAACTGGTTCTGCAAAGCATTGCGTGCCGCCGCCAGCAGGCCGCCGTTTTCTCCGGGCCCGCTGACGCCGCGGGACAACAGCTCCGGACCGTAAACAATTTCGCCGGCGGCGGCATTGATGCCCAGCAGCACCACGATCAGGCCGTGGTTGGCCAGGTGCCGGCGATCCCGCAATTCCATGGGACCCACATCACCGATGCCCAGACCATCCACCAGAACACGGCCGGTCGGCACCCGTTCCTCGGTGCGCAACGCCTCCGCGGACACCACCAACGGCACCCCGTTTTCCAGAACCACCGCATCGTCCTGCGCCACGTTCACCGATCGAGCCAGTTGCGCATGCTTGACCAGGTGGCGGTATTCCCCGTGCACCGGAACGAAAAACCGCGGCCGCGTCAGGTCCAGCACCTGTTGCAACTCCTCCCGCCCGGCATGCCCGGAGACATGCACTTCGCTGGTGGTCTCATAAAAGACTTCGGTGCCGCGCCGGTACAGTTGGTTGATGAGATGATAGATGGCTTTCTCGTTGCCGGGTATGAATTTGCTCGACAGAATGACCGTATCGCCCGGCTCCAAAGGCAGAGGCTTGAAATCGGCCATGGCCATGCGCACCAGGGTGCTCAAGGGCTCCCCCTGACTGCCGGTGGTGATGACCGCCAGCCGATGGCGGGGCAGTTCCCGGGCGGTGCGTACATCCACCAGCACCTCGTCGGGAATCTGCAAATACCCCAAATCACGCGCGATGGCGGTATTGGTCTCCATGCTGCGCCCGATGATCAGGACCTTGCGGCCGCAGGCCATGGCGGCCTCAACCGCCTGCTGGATGCGATGGATATTGGAGGCAAAGGCGGCGAGGATGACCCGGCCCCGGGCCTGGGGCATCAACTGGGCGAAGGCGGTCCCCACCTCCCGTTCCGAGAGGGTGTGACCACGGTTTTCGACATTGGTGGAATCGGACAGCAACAGCAGAACGCCCTCCTCGCCATATTCGGCCAGGCGCTCCAGATCCGTTTGCCGGCCGTCGACGGGCGTCGGATCAAGTTTGAAATCGCCGGTATGCACCACCCAGCCGGCATCGGTGCGGAGGGCCACGCCGACACCGTCGACGATGGAATGGGCGACCCGAAACAACTCCACCTGAAAGGCACCCAGGTGAAAAATCCGCCGCGGTTCCACCGGGTTCAGAATCGCCTTGCCGAGGAGATCGTGTTCGGCCAGTCGGCTGCGCAACAGCCCCAAAGTCAGCGGAGTACCATAAACGGGGGGGAATCCAAGTTGTTCCAGCAGGTAGGGAACCGCACCGATATGATCCTCGTGGCCGTGGGTCAGAACCAGGCCGCGCAGGCGATGTTCCTGGCCTTGCAGGGCGGTAATGTCGGGAATGACCACATCGATGCCGGGCATATGGGCCTCGGGGAACATGAGGCCGCAGTCGATGAGCAGCAGCTCTCGCTGGTACTCGACCACCATCATGTTCAGGCCGATTTCGCCCAGTCCGCCCAACGCCAGCAGGCGCAGAGCACCCTCCTCCAGCCCGGCGCTCAGGCCCGGCCCCGTGCTGCGGTTCATGCCTCGGCCGCCCCCTCGAGGGTCGCCAGCATGTCGGCGCGCACCTGTTCCAGCAGCACCTGGCGATCCTGCGTCGGACGCCCCGCCGTCGGCACCGCCGGCAGAATTTCGATTCGGATGGCGCCGCCCCGAATCCAGCAGCTTTTTTTCGCCATGATGTCGCGGCTGCCATGAATGGCTACCGGCACGATGGGCACCTGGGCCTGCAGGGCGAGGGTGAAACTGCCGGTCTTGAAGGCGCCCAAACATCCATCGGGTGAACGGGTGCCTTCCGGGAAAATAAGCACCGAGGTGCCTTGGGAGATGCGCTCGATGGCGATCTTCATGCTCTCCACGCTTTTGCGGCGGTTCGAGCGGTCCACGGCGATATACCCGGCACGGCGCATGGCCAAACCGAACAGAGGGATGCGGAACAGTTCCTCCTTGGCCAACCAGCGGAATTGTCCGGGCAAACCGGCGAACAGGGCCAGGATATCGAAGTTGCTCTGATGATTGGGCATGTAGATCACGGCCCCCTCCCGCGGCAGGTGCTGCCGGCCCTCGATGCGCAGACTCACCCCGGCCAGGCTTAGGGAAAAGCGGGCCCAAAACCGGGCATAACTGTGCAGCCAGTCGGCGCGGAGCAGGGACAGAGGCAGGCCGGTGGCGATAACGAACAGGGTCCAGGGCACAAAGGTAATGACGAACAAGGCCGTGCGTAGCATGATTGACTCCCGGTGATTTCTTTAATCCGGCCAGTTTACGCAAGGAGCCCGAGGGGAGTCAAACCTTTTTCCAAAAGCCCTTTACAGCCCCCATCTTTTTCGCTAGACTCGCAAAAAATTTAAATTTTTCGTAACTGTTCAGCACGGGGGCTCGGGGCGCCCTCCCCGAGGGTGTCTGGCGCCCGGATGGCAACCGTCAAGCCCCAGGGATGGGTTCATGCGGCCCTCGGAGTGGGCGGCGCGAGACCCTGCTCCACGATGCTGAATAGGTACAATTTTTCAAGGGAGGATGTCCCATGTCGGTGAACAAAGTCATTCTGGTCGGCAACCTCGGCAAAGATCCGGAGTTGCGTTATACCGCCTCGGGAACCGCCGTGGCCAACTTCAGCCTTGCCACCACCGAGCGCTACAAGGATCGGGAGGGCCAGACCCAGGAAAAGACGGAATGGCACAACATCGTCGCCTGGCGGCAGCTGGCGGAAATCTGCGGCAAGTACCTGCAAAAAGGCAAGCAGGTCTACATTGAAGGCCGCATCCAGACCCGCTCCTACGATGACAAGGATGGCAACAAACGCTATATCACCGAAATCGTCGCCGATCAGATGCAGATGCTCGGCCGGGTCGGGGACGAAAACAGCGGTGGCGGCGCGCCGCGCCGCGAACCCCGGCAGGAACGCCCACAGCAAAGTCGCGTTCAGGAAACCACCTACGAAGAACCGCCGTTCAACCCCGACGACGATATTCCCTTCTGAGGATCACCTTTTTAGTTTTTGTTGAAGCAGAACCCCCAAACCTTGTATTTCCAAAGGCTTGGGGGTTTTTTTGCAGCTCGCCGACGGCGACGGACTGCGCCTACCTGCCTTCTTCGGCCTTTTCCAAACCTTCGACCACCCTTACCTCCAACCGCCCGCCCCTGAAATGCAGATCATGTTGCGAAAAGGGGATTTCGATACCGTGCTGGGCGAACTTGTCGTAAATGGCAAAATTCAGGGCACTGACCAACTGGCCCTTGCGATGCACCAGGGTGGAACTCCAGGCACGCAGCTCAAAATGCAGCCCGCTGTCGCCGAATTCCGTCAACCGCACCGCCGGAGGCGGGTCGCTGCGCACGTTCGAATTCTCCGCCGCCACCTCCAGCAACAGCTTTTGCACCAGGGGCGCGTCGCTGCCGTAGGCCACGGACACCGGGATGCGAAAGCGCACCAGGTTCTCATTGTGGCTCCAGTTGACGACGTTTTCGACGATGAACTTGGAATTCGGCACGATAATGGAGATGTTGTCGTTGGTCACCACGGTGGTGCTGCGACCGCCGATATGCACCACATCCCCTTCCACATTGCCCACCTCGACCCGATCCCCCACCTTGATGGGGCGCTCGAAAAGGATGATCAGCCCGCTGATGAAATTGCTGACAATATTCTGCAGACCGAACCCCAGGCCGATACCGACCGCGCCGGCCAGCACGTTGAGAGCGGTAAGATCGATGCCCGCAGTCTGCAGAATCACGACCAGGCCGATCACCAGCAGCAGGTAGCGCACGATGGAACCGGTTGCCTGCCTGACCCCCAGATCCATGCGCGTCTTGGCCAACGCCTCTTCAACCAGCCATTTGCGCAACTTGCCGCTGAGGAAAAAGAGCAGATAGACGAATACGAAGAGATAAATAATGGTCCAGAGGGTAACGGGGGTCGTCCCCAGGGCAAAGAGCTGGGTGTTCAGAATATCCTTGAAACCTTGGAACCACAGGTTGAGCATACGCATTTCAGCCTCCCGGCGACATACCATGAAAATGGATGGGTTGAATCGGGCGTCTTTTGAAAATATAGACGGGATGGCGTGAAAGTCATCCTTAGCCGCCTCGATATCGGGCTTACCGAATGCCGGTGGCAAGGTGGCCATCGGTCCGCCATTGACAAACAGGGCAACGATGTTAGAAGGAAAAAAGAAGGGCGGCAGGCTGCAGGCACAAAGCATCTGTCCCGGATATTCGTTCAAGCGGCTTCTGGCAACGGGGAGGACGAAAATGGGTTGGATCATCACGTTGATCATCGGTGGCATCGTCGGTTGGCTGGCGAGCATTCTTATGAAGACCAATGCCCAGATGGGCATCCTTGCCAACGTGGCTGTGGGGGTGGTGGGCTCCATGCTGGGCTTCTGGCTGGCGGGTGTGCTGGGCATCGCCGCCACGGGGGGCATCCTGCGCTTCCTCATCGCAGTGGCCGGCGCGGTGCTGTTGATCTTCATCCTGCGCAAGCTCGGCGTTTTTCAGAAACGATGAAGGCCGAGTCCGTCAGGTTCCGGGACACCGGACCGTGGCGGATTTGACTTGACAGGGATAGCTTTCCGGCTAAAATCATAACCGTTTTGGTTATACATATCCCCGACAAACAAGGAGACCGACATGGCTATCTGGAAATGTGAGAAGTGCGGACATGAAAAAGAGGGTCGCTGCAAACCCAAAAAATGCCCCGCGTGCGAAGGAGCCGGCAGCTTCGTCAAGAAGGGCTGAAACGACGGGCGCCCGCCATCCCACCCTGCGCCAGGCTCGGCAACTTGCCGTACCTGGCGTTCATTTTCAATCCTCAGAAACCGGCCCGCAGGCCGGCGTAAAACCCCCTCCCGCTGATGCGGGCGCCGCCTTCGGCGACGCTGGTTTCCATGCTGCTGTTGAACAGGTTGAAAACCTCGGCGATGAGAGTCAGGCCGTAGCGGCCGTGTCTGACCGCATCCACCTCGACGGTGATATCCGTTACCACCCCGCCGGCAATGCTGCCTTTTTTGTAGGCATCGGAATAGCCGCCGGCTGCATTGATCCATTGGCTGCTGGTGCGATCGTTGCGACCGGAGGTAGTGCCGTAGGGGGTTTCGTTGCTGATGCGGGCGTCGACCAACAGCCCTTTGGCATTATCGCGCCAACGGGTCACGGACTGCAGGCGCAAACGGTCATTGTGGAAACTGCTTCCCACAGTCAACGCCAGGACCAGGGGTGCATTGAAATCCTCGGCGGGAATGCCGGAGCGGGAGATGTAGGAGCCGTTGTAGAAAACCTTATCGTAGTTGTAAAGGAATCCGTTGGAAAGGCTGTCGACGAAAATCTGTGAGAAGTAGCTGCCGTTGAAGGTTTGGGTCCGCGACTTGGTGGCGCTCAGGGCGAAAACATGGTGCCCGAAGCCCGCGGTTCGCCACTCCCGGCCCAAGGTGAAGGTCAGCCCGTCAAAACTGCTGCGACCATTATTGGTCAGATAATAGGTGGTGTTGTCCTCGGTCTGGCTGATGATTTGATCCTGGTGCTTGCGATGGACAAATTCGAGACTGTAATCGAATCCGGCCACGGTTCCGGCAACTCCGCCCATCAGTTCATCGGAATAGGGCGTATCCAGACCGTCGCTGCGGTAGTTTTTGGCCGCCTGATTCGAAAAGGTCGTCACTTCGCTGCCGCCGAATAACACCCTGGTCTGACTTTGGGAATATGGGCGATGTCTTCTGAAGGCGTAGCCCCGCAGTTGTTGCCCATAATAGCGATTGGCGCCGCCAATTATGCGAAATTCTCCCGTGCCCAAGACGTCAACTTCCAATTTGAAGCGCGGCGCCACATCCAGGTTTTCGGAAAAACTGTCGTAATCGACACGCATGCCGGGGGTGAGCATCAGGCGCCGCCAAACCATCTCGCCCTGCAGATAAGTCCCGTAGTTGCTCATGTGTTGGGCCTGAGTGACTTCAGGGTAATTGGCAATGGTGCGGGTGCTGATCAGGGTGCTCGGCAGCGGCACCGCCACCGGACGGGCAAGAACCAGAGTATCCGAGGTTGCCGCCTCGTTCCAGGAATCGGTGTGCCGGTGAGCGAATTCCAGCCCCAAGGCATAGTGCCAACGCACATTGCCATGACGCAGGGGATTGGACTTGAAACTGGCGGCAGTCTGGATCTCCTTGGTGGTGATGTCCGCATCGCCAACGCCGCCACGCTGATCGTTCTGGCTGCTGTCTCCCAGATTCGTCAGGCTCTCGCGAAGAGTGCCGGCGCTGTCGCGGCTGAAGCCGTGTCGGGCAAAGGCGACTTTGGTATCCAGCAACCCGGGCTGCATCCGGTATTCGGCCTGACCGGCGAAACGCCAGGAACGATTTTCGATCTTCCAATCGCTGTCCGGCCAACTTCTGCGCCAGCGCAGTTCTTCGTAGGGCGCGTAGGTGGCGTCCAGCTTGATGTCCAGCGCCGCGGTGGGCGTCAGCAGCAGGCGGGCGAAATAGTTGTCATTGCCGCGCCGCTGGTCATCATCCAGAGTCAAACCGCTGCGCAACGACCGCTTCAGGGGAATGCGGGATTGCCTTCGAGACGCCGACAGCAGAATGGCGGCATTATCGGTCAGCGGGCCTTCGGCAGTGACGGCGGCCTGGTAGATGGAAAAGCGCGGCTGATTATCGGGCAGTTCCGATTCCTGGTCGACATCGCGCAGCTTGAACCAGCCATCTTCGGTATAGCGCCCAGACACCGTGAAATACCAGCGGTCGGCACGCGGATCGCGCAGTTTGGCGTCCACCGCCCCGCCCAGGAAGCCGCCGAATTCCGCCGGCACATTGCTGGAATGGACGGTGATGGACTCCACCAGGTGGGTGTCGTAAAAGATGGTCGAATCGCCGCCGCCCACCATCAGGTCGTTGGGTCCGGCGGAATCGTCGAAACCCGACGGATTGAGGGTGTTGGTGACGTTCATGCCGTCGATGAGAAAATTGTTTTCGTAGGGCTTGGCACCGAAGATGGAAATCCTGGGAGGGGCGATTTCTCCCAAAGTACGGCTGGACTGACGTTCGTTGCTGAACTGCACCTGGGACATGCCCTTGAGGGCCTCGGTGATGGAACCGGTGGCGGAGGGCATCATCTCCAGTTCCCGGCCGGCCACGGTGTTTTTGTCCGAACCGATGCGCGTCGCCTGCACCACCACCGGCTCGACCCGGTAGCCCGACCCTTCCTCTTCCTCGGCATCGCCGAAACGCGCCTCGTCCAAGGCAATAAGCGCCGGCGGCACACCGCCGTCGGACGACCAGGCCGTCCCCGTCAGGCGACCGGAAGCCAGCAGAAATACCAGAACGAGAAAACGCTTCATCCCAACCACCCCTGGAGCCGACACTCTGCTGCAAAGGCTGACAGAATACTGACTTCAGGGTCGAAACACAACCTTAAGAAGTCGCCAGGGCAGATCCGAGCCTACCACGGCATATATGCCGGTCACATCTATAATGCCGTTTTTCAAAAAATACATTTATCTGTTCCGGGTAAAATTTGTCCACACACCGCTGAAAAACGTGCCCTTTTTGTTGTAATGGGAAAGAACTGCCGACGATACCGTCTATCCTCTCAACCACCGAAAGCGAGCCTGATTCTTGACACGGGAAGCTTTTCCAGCCAAAGCACCGCCAGGGCAGGTGCCCCGAAAACTCCGACCAAGCCGCATTCCCAGTAGTGCAAAGAGGTCCTTTTCCAACGCCCGAGGGCGACCAACAACAGCAGACAAAACAGGTTGCCGCCGGCCGCCAGCCCCACAAACCGCGGAGGCTCCAGACGCAGGTGATCAAAGGTGCGGGTGCCGTCCTGCTGCGTCAAGCGCCAGGGGAGAAGCAGGGAGGCGAACTGCTCCCGACGCCGCAGCGCCCGGATATCGTCCGGCTCCAGAGGCTGCGCATATTCCCGATGGATGGCAAAGTCGGGGGTCATGGCCCGTCCCAGACTACCGCCGTAGTTATCCCTCGCATCCTGGCTGATGACGTATTTGCCGATGGCGTCGGCCCACAGAGTGAAACTGGTCACATCGGCATCGAAGCCGGCAACGGGTATGGGGTGCAAAGACAGATCCTTCTGCATGACAGCGTAAACCTTCCCCTCGGTGATGACGAAGCCGAGCATTTCCCGGCGCCGGCTTTCCGCCACCACCAGGCCCCGCACGGGTCCTGCCTCCAGAATTCCGCCCGGACGGCAGACCGGCGCCCCATGGACCATCTTGAGCTGAAACAGGCGATTGCGGGCATCGACCAACAGGTAGCCTTCGTCATAATCCTTGCGGGGATCGGGATTGCCGGCCAATGCTTGCACCGGATACTCAAAGCCGGCCTCGCGCAGGGCCGCGGTGAAACGCCGGCTCTTTTCGCGGTCGATACGGCCGGCCTGGGGAACGATAAACTCCAACTCGTGGCGGGCGGCGGTCAGGCGGAAGAAATCCGTCGGCAGCTCCAGCTTGGCCCCCTCCGGTTCGCTTTCCAGCAACAGGTGCAGGCGGGGCTCCGGCGCATTCCAGTCGCGCGGATGGAAGGTCAGGTACTGCCAACTGTTGCGGGCCTGCTCCGGAGTCAGGCGGAGGCCCTGAATGGTGTCCGGAAAGGCGTTCCACTTCAGCAGGCTGTCCGCATGCAGGGTCGGCAGGGCGAAAAACATCTGTCTGCGGCTCAGCGGCGTGCCGTCTTCCAGTTCGATGCGGCTGCGGTCCGTGCCCACCGGGCCGACAACCTTGTCGGGGAATTGTTTTGAGATGACGAATTGTTCATGGACCGGGCTGTAGAAGAGCTTGTGGCGCACCAGCTTGGGCGCCGCCATGCGCCAGTACAGATTGGGCAGTACCGCACACAGGGACAGGATGAACAGCAGCAGACTGGCGGCGCGGGCCCAGCGGTAGCCGAGCCGCTGGTCGGGTGCGCTCATGAAGCGCAGGCAGGCGAAAAAGACCAAAGCGAGGAACAGCAGTACCAGCAGGGCATGGGAACCGAGACTGGGCGCCTGCAAACCGTAGCCGGTCGGACGGCCCATGAAACCATACATGGCAAAGCAGGAGAGCAAGACAAAGCCGCGCACGACCAAACCGTCATGGTAGAAAAACGCCGCGGTCCCCAGGTAGCACACCAGGCTGAGCAGGCTCCAGGTCGCCAAGGTCAGGAGCACCGGCGTGATGATGTCGACCGGCACCCGAAAAATCAGCAGATTGCCGGCCAGGGCCAGATGGGCCCCCAGGTTGGTCAGCAGCATGAGCCCCAGCCCACAAGTCAGGGTCATGCCGGCCAATCCTTCGGGATGGACGGGAGTATGAAACAGCAGGCGCAGGCGCTTGCCCTGCACCTCCGGCCAGATCTGCAAAAAGGCCAGCAGAGCGCCGGCCAGGAACAGCACCCGAAAACCGCCGAAGAACATCGGCTCCTTGCTCAGCAGGGTCAGGATCAGACCGAAACTGCCGTGAGACCGCTGAATGGCCTTCAGAATGAGGAAGCTGTCCGCTGCGGCATAGAGCAGCAACAGGGGCAGGAGCCAGACACCGAGACGCAATTTGATGCGTTCTTTCAGCAACAATGCATGCAGGGGTGGGTGCATAATCATTCGGTCAGTACTTTCCGGTCAAGCCGATAAAGGCATCTTCAAAATTCATTGGGATTTGCTGCAGGGTTTCGTGCGGAACGCCGCAGTCTTGTAAATGGGCGGACAACCTCTCCCCGGACAGGAAGCCATGCACGATGGTTTGCTCACGGGCGTGTTCCAGACGCACCAACAGTTCGCCCGCCGCAAGCCCTTCCGAGGCGGGGGACCGCTCAAAACTGAAGCACTTGAAATTATCCATGAAGGCCTGTTTGCTGCCCGATACGCAGATGCGGCCCTGATCGAGGATGATTAGGTTGTCGATGATGGGATCCAGTTCCTGGACGACGTGGGAGGTGATCAGTATGGTGGTGCCATACCTCTGCACATAATCCCCCAAAAACTCGATGAACAGCCGCCGATAGCCCACATCGAGCCCCATGCTGTAATCGTCGAGGATCATCAGATCGGGCCGCTGCGCCACGATCAGCCCCAGTACCACCTGCGAACGCTGGCCGCAGGACATGCGGGCCAGCTTGCGGTCGGGCGGCACCTGAAGCCGACTCACCAGCTCCATGAAGATATCCCGCTCCCACTTCGGATAAAACGCGGCATAATAGCGTTCGAGTTCGGGAACGGACATGAAGTCATATTGGATAAACCGCTCATGCAGCAGACCGATGCGGCGGCGCGTCGGCGGCGACAGGACATGACTGACCTCCCCCAGCACCCGGCAATGGCCGCCCGTCGGGCGTAAAAACCCCATCAGAATGTCGATGGTGGTGGTTTTGCCGGCGCCGTTTTTGCCCAACAGCCCGAATACGCCGCCCGCCTCCAAGGTGAAGGAAAGGTCGTGCAACACGTCCTTTTCGCCATAGGCGTGCCGCAGGTTTTGACATTCGATGATCATACTCATGGTTCTTTGGACTCTCCTTGGATCGGTTCGGTCACCTGCAGCACCGCCAGGTTTTCATCCCTGAAAACAACGCGCGCCTCCCCGTTGAGGTCCTCCACCGTGATGGAATCCAGAACGTCGGCCGCTTCGGCGGTCCACTGCAGGTGGGGATGCTGGTTGCGGGCCATGGCATTCAGCAGATGGATATAGGTGCGATTCTCGGTTCTGGATTTCTCCCAGTTGCGCCGCATGGGCAGGCGTTGGCGCTCGAGTTGTTCCACCGTGACCCCGTGGGCCGCCACCTTCGCCACCTCCTTTTCCACCACCTCGCGCAACCGGGCAAGATGGTCGGGCCGGGTGGCGATGCGAACCAGGAAGAATCCATGGCCATTGTCCTCCGTATAGCGATAGAACATGTCCGGCGCATACACCATACCCAGGTCCTCCCGCACCCGCACCCGTAGGCGCTCCCTGATGACGGCCGCCAACAGGCGGCGGACGGCCAGGGCCTTGCGGTCGCCGACATCCTCCAGGCGGCGCAGCCAGGCCAGGCGCAACTCGGCCTGACCGAGCTCGGCCTCGACCTGAAGGGTTTTCTGCCGATGGGCCGGCGCGGGAAAACTCGGAACATGGGCATAATCCGCCGGCACGGCAGCCGGGTAGGTCACCTCTTCGGCGCCGAAGAAACGGGCAACAAGAGCCTCCGCCTCCTCGGGAGAAAAATCCCCCACTACGTTCAACACCGGATCGCCGCCCCGATGCAGGGCCTGCAAATGCCGGCGCAGGACCGTCAACTCCTGCTCGCGGGCCATGGCTTCGGTCAAGGGCCGGGTGCGCAATCCATCGCCATAAAAAAACCGGGCGCTTTCATCCTCCGCCACCGAGGACACGTCCCGCCCCCGTTTGAGATCCGCCATGGCCAGCGTTTTAAGCAGGTTTTCCAGGTCTTCCCGGGCTATCTCCGGCTCCCGGTACTGGGTCCACATGGCTTCCAGCATGCCCGCCAGATCGGCCGTTTCCCCTTCGCTGGAAATGATGGTCGCATGTCGGGCCAACCGACTGCCGGCGCCGGCCCCCGTCGCCCGTTGCAGGCGCAAGGCATCCAAGGCGCTGAGGCGGCCGAATCCGGATTGCGCGTCGGTCATGAAAGCCAGGCGGGCGGCGACGAACTGGTCGTCGGTCACGCCGCTGTGCCCGCCGCCGAGATGCAAGTCCAGGGCAACCCGCCCCTGCTGAAAGGGCGTGGGCATCAGGCGCACCCGCAGGCCGTTGGCGAAGTCCAGTTCATGCAGCAGCAAGTCCGTACCCGGAACCGCTAGCGAACGGCGCGCCGCGACCCGGCCGGCCACGGCCGGAACGTCCAGATAGGGAAACCCCACGGCGTCCGGATCGACCGGCGCGACCATGGCACGCTGCCGGCCGTCACGCCACATGTCGAGCAACTTCTGGTCCGCGTCGGGCCCCAGGTCGGCATTGCCCGTTACCGCGACAAGCCGATGTTCGGTCTGCCACATGCCCGAAAAAGCGGCATGCAAATCCGCTGCCGTGACCTCCTGCAACAGCGGACGGTAATACTCGAGGGCCTGGCCGGCGGATTGGAGCACCTGGTTGCTGTTCACTCCATGAACGACGGCCTTCACCACTTGGTCATGAAGCAGGTTCCCTTCGTTGCGGGCCTGGGTTTCAAAACCACGCATCCACTCGGTCCGCAGCTGCTCCACCTCCTCGGCCAGAAAGCCATGCTCCAGGACGCGGGACAACTCATCCTGCAAAACCCGGAAGGTCTCCGGCCAGTTCGGGGCCGGGCAGACGCCGACCACATGCAGGGAGGGCAGCAGGTTGTAAGCCCGGCTGTTTTGGACCACGGCCCGCAGAAAGGGTGCACGGCCGTCGGCCACCAACTGCTGCAGCCGCCGGGACAGAATGCCCGCCGCCAGGCTGTTGTGCAGCCACTGCCGCCGGGATTCCGGCGTATCGTCCTGCCAGACCCGGGGATGCAGGGCGCTCAAACGGACAAAGGTGCTTTCCGCTTCGTAGAAATCGTGAAAGGGAACCGTTCCGTTCAGCCCGACATCGCCCCAGGAGGCCAACTCCCTTCTAGGTGCCTGCGCCTGGAAGTCCTGGAAAGCTTCCCGGATGCGCTCCTCGACCGCTGCCGGATCCAGATCCCCGACCACCACCAGGACCATCAATTCCGGCCGATACCAGGCTCGATAAAAATCCCGAAGGGTTTCGGGACTCACGGTGCGAATGACTGTGGCATCACCGATGGGCGTCTGGTTGAAGCGGGTTCCGGCATACAGCTTTTTGCGCAGACGGCCGGCGGCCCGGTTGTCGATGGAATCCCGGGCGGCTTTTTCCGCCAGAATGACGCCCCGCTCCCTTTCCACTTGAGTCGGTTGGATATCGAGGCCGTCAGCCACATCCCGCAAAAACTGCAGGGCGGTATGGAAGTTATCCGAGTCTCCGCCGGCAATATTCAGTTTGTAGACGGTTTCCTGCGGCCCGGTATGGGCATTCAGATCCTGGCCGAAGGCCATGCCGTTGCGCTGGAAAAAGGGAATCAACTCGCCCGGCGCGAAATGCCGGGAACCGTTGAAGGCCATGTGCTCCAAAAAATGCGCCACACCGAGTTCGTGGGCCTGCTCCATGAGAGAACCGACCTGGACATTCAGATGCAGAGCCACCCGGCCTTCCGGTTTTCGGTTGGGCAGAATCACATAGCGAAAGCCGTTGGGCAGGCGCCCGAAGACCGCTTTTTCGTGGGGGACGAGGGAGCTTGCTTCATGGGCCCAGCGTCCATCCAGCCACCAGGCTTCCCTGATAGGCGGCATGGGACGCGCCGGGCACAACATACAACCTGCCAGCAACTGCAGGGACAGCAAGACCAGCACAGCAATACGGAACATTATCCGAAAACTCCGCGTGAGGCTTTACGACAAATCCGCTCCGACCATCCAATTATTGCAAACCGTTCGTCGGCATTTCGGCAGAACATAGATTAGCACAAACTTACAATTATCACAAGACCATATTAATGGCCTGGCAAAAAGTCCCGGTCGAGACGGTTTTGTCGGGAATCGAATCGGTATGTCGTTAAATTCACGGCGCTCGGCCGAAGCAGCAGGGAATAACGAGTCGATTTTGCGATAGCACTAAGAAAAGGAAAGGAGGCGGACCAGACAAAAAAATGGGCCGGCACTGCCGTGGCAGACCAGCCCGAGCGCCGCAAATGCGACCTCACATATGTTAGGAGGAGGAGAAAGGCCACTATGGGATTGTTGTGGCCGGGAGGATGATGTCTTGTGTAAAGGCGTTTTGAGCGGCTTGGTCAGCGCCAAAAACATCCTGTTATCAACATGCGGCGAGTCTACCATCCGGAGTTATTTTTAGTCAATCCAAAAAACGCAGAAACCCCTAAAAACCAAAAACAACCCAAAATGACCAAAAACAACCCTCCAATCATCCTGCTCTAGATCTCAGGGAAAGTCGGCTCGTTTCGGGGCCTCGCTTTTCCCATAATTCTTTTTTAAATTACGTAAAACAAAAAAATTCCGTAAACATTTTATTTTTCAATTATTTCTATAGCATGATTGCAAATTGTCAACCTGCTCCAACAAAAATTTGCCTTTCAAAAAAAACCATATTATACTGTTCAAAATAACTGCGGCATTCGGGCCCTTCTTGCAACGGCCCGGCTTTGCATGTTCAAAGGCATTTCCCGCCATCACCAGGAGCGCTTTTCGCGCCCGCCGGTACCAACCGTATCCCTGTTTTGCCGCAGACCGTTTAGCCTTGGCACATCATTTCGCAACCCTTTCCGGCAACCGAAAAAATCCGGTTGACGGGAAACCTGTCTGCATTTTTCGCCGCCGATGCAGCAGGACGCAAGGAGGCCCGATGAACAAACCTAAATACATCGCAAAGTTGGAGAACGTACCACAGTTCCGTGAACTCCCCCACGAACAACAGGCCGCCCTGCTGGCGGTCACCCGCCGCTACGCCTTCCGCTCCAACGAGTATTATCAATCCCTGATCGACTGGAACGATCCGGAAGATCCCATTCGCCGCATCGTCTTTCCTTGTGAAGATGAATTGGAAGCCTGGGGCCAATTGGACGCATCAGGGGAGCACCACTACGCCCGTGTTCCGGGCTTGGAACACAAATACCCCGACACCGCCGTCCTGCTGGCCAGCGACGTGTGCGGCGCCTTGTGCCGCTTCTGCTTCCGAAAGCGTTTGTTCATGGCTGACAATGAGGAGGTGACGCGGGACATTTCGGCAGGACTGGACTACATTCGCCAACATCCGGAAATCAACAATGTGCTGGTGACGGGCGGCGATCCGCTGCTGCTGTCGACCCGGCGACTGCGTGAAATCCTGGTGCAATTGCGCGCCATCGATCATGTGCGCATCATTCGCCTCGGCAGCAAGATGCCGGCTTTCAACCCCTACCGCTTCCTCGACGACCCGGAACTGCTGGAAGTTCTGCGCACCCATAGCCACCAAGACAGCCGCCTTTATCTCATGGCGCAATTCAATCATCCCCGGGAACTGACCGAACCGGCCCGCCGGGCCATGGCTCTGGTGCAGCAGAGCGGCGTGATGGTCATGAATCAGACCCCGTTGATTCGCGGCGTCAACGATGATGCCGAGGTGCTGGGCGAGTTGCTCAACACCCTGTCCTACCTGGGTATCGCCCCCTATTACGTTTTCCAATGCCGTCCGACGGAAGGCAATGCCACCTATACCCTGCCGGTTGAAGAGGGCTATCAGATTTTTGCCAATGCGCTGGTCGCATGCTCGGGCCTGGCGCGCCGCTGCCGTTATGTCATGTCCCATGCCAGCGGCAAGATCGAGGTGGCGGGACTGACCAAGGACCATGTCCATTTCCGCTACCATCGCCCGGCCAATCCCGATGAAAACCTGGCCCGACTGCTGGTCTGCGCCCGCAACCCCGAGGCCTACTGGCTCGATGATTACCGCGAAGCCGCAGCCCTGCTGGCGCAAAAAACCCTGCCGGCCTACGGCAAGTGCGGCTATCCGGGCAACGCCAAACCGACCTCCAAGGCGCCCCTGCGCGCCCTGTCCCACAGCAAGAAGTCAACGCCAAAATGATCGCCAGACCCCGCCCCAGCTGAACACTTGGGCGGGGTCGGACGTATCCCGCAACAGGGCGTTCAACTTGTCGCGCAACCTGGGGCTGCAGCGGGCGCGCAGTAGCACCAGATCGACCAGCCAGGGCCGGGTCATCCAGCGCTCGGCGCGCAGATAGCCATCGGTATGCAACTCCGCCAGGAGCCGCAACTGCCGGGGATAGTCCTCCAGGCCGGCAAAATCGCCGGTGCCGAGGGCGTCCGCCAACAGTCTTCCCGCCAGCAGGCCGCACTGCATGGCCTGCCCCACCCCCTCGCCGGTGAAGGGTGAGGTGGTTCCGATCACTTCACCGACACCCAGCAAACCGCCCGGCGCCACGGCGCGGGCCTGCTCCCAGCCACTGTACAGCAGGGCGCCACGCAGGGGGCTGACGATATCGCCGGTTTCCAGCAGGCGGCGGGCTAAATCAAAATTCCGCAAAAAGCGGTCGAAGGCCTGACGCAAATGGATCCGCCCCTTGTGCCGCAGGGGACGAAACAGCCCGCAGCCGACATTGAACAGGCCCGGCTCCACAGGAAATATCCAGGCATAACCGGGCAGAATGTCCCGAGCGAAAGCCACCACCAACCGCTCCAGAGGCAAGCCGGAGCGGACATAGCAGCGCATGGCCACGCCGCTCGGCGACTGCGGCGGCACCAATTGCAGGCGGCGGGCCAAACGGACCTGGCTCCCCGTGGCAACCAGACAGGAACGGGCACGCAGGATGCGTGCCTCGCCTTGCAACAGAATCTCATGCCCGGCATGGCGACCGGCATGACGCACCTCGATGGCCGTCCCGCAGGCGAACACCGCCCCCTGGCGCACCGCCTGGCGCGCCAGCAGATCGTCGAGCAATCGGCGGCGCAGCAGGACATATTCTTCCGGCAGTTCCACCTCAACCCCCGCCGGACTGACCACCGACAGCGTCCCGATGGTACGCCCGAGGCGGCGCACCTCTTCTTGCATGCCCAGATGTTCCAGCGCCCGCAAGGCCCGAGCGGTCAAGGCATCCCCGCACACCTTCTCCCGCGGGAAGCTGTACCGGTCGAGCAGCAGCACCCGGCAGCCCCTGCGGGCCAGCTCAATGGCCGCGGCGCTGCCTCCAGGGCCGGCACCGATGACCACCACATCCCAGTCCTCATCAACCATTTCGGCCACGGGCACCTGATTATGGGACGTTGCCGGAATGGTTGAACCAGGTTCTGTCATGACCTCTCCTTCTGCCGGGGGGATTCATCCGCGCCTTACGGAGAAATACCTGTCACGGCCTTCCCGTTGCCGCTCTGTCCGCAATGAAACACCGAGGGGAACATGGCCATTTGCCAATTCTAGCAGATCCCCGACGCCGGATACATTCCCGATTGGCCAGGATAAGGCCGTCACCCTGCTATTCCTTTTGAAATAACAGGGACTCTTTTCTATAATTGGGCAAACCCCTGCTACGCGCCTCGGGAGGCTCCATGGCCACTACCAAAAAGATCTTCGTTGCTGCCACCGGCCAGCAAAACGGCAAGACCACCACCAGCATTTCCCTGTTACACATGGCGCGGAAAAAATACCGGCGGGTCGGCTTCATCAAGCCCCTGGGTCCGAAGCCGACCATCTACAATGGACGCTGGGTGGATCTGGACGCGGCTCTGATGGCGAAAATCTACGGACTCGACGAGGATCTGGACTTCATGTCGCCGGTGGTTCTGCAGGCGCGAACCACCCGCAACCTGCTGGACGGAAAGATATCCGCGGCTTCACTGCTGGAGAAAATCCGCCAAGCCACGGCCGAACTGGAAAGGCGTTGCGACTTTTTGATCATTGAAGGCGCCGGGCACAGCGGCGTCGGCTCGGTGCTGGGACTGAACAACCCTTTTGTCGCAGCCACCCTCGGCGCCCCCATGATCATGGTCTCCGGAGCGGGCATCGGCAAAGTGGTGGACAACGTCCATCTCAACTATGCCCTGTGCCGCCAGGAAGGGGCCGACCTGCGCCTGGTCATGGCCAACAAACTGCTCCCGGACAAACGGGAAAAAACCCTGCGCTACCTGCAGCTGGCCTTTCAAGGCATGCCCTTCAAAGTGGCCGCCGGGTTCAATTACTCACCCATCCTGGCCAACCCGACCATGAAACATATTGCCAGCCTGTTCAATCTCTACCTGAAGGGGGATCGGGACGCCGAGCTGCGCATCATTCACCACGTGCAACTGGGCGCGGCATCGACCCAAAGGGTGGCGGATTTGCTGGATGACGCAACCCTGCTCATCGTGACCAGCACCCGCAACGAATTGCTGGTCACCCTGGCGGCGCTCTACAACATCCCGGAATACCGCCACAAGATTGCCGGGTTGTTGATTCCGGGTTCCTATCCCATTTCCAAAGTCACCCAGCAGATCCTGGATCGCAGCAATATTCCTTACCTGCGGGCGGAAAACTTCAGCAGCACCAGGGTTTTTTCGGCCATTGAAAATGATGTTGCGAAAATCTATCCGGAAGACACGGAGAAGATCAGCCTGCTGCAGTCCCTGGCCGAAACCGCCATCGACTTCGACGCCATCGATGCCATGTTCTGACCGGCAATGGCCATGCGTCATCCGCGGCGCGGATGATGGCTGAATGCGCCATGCCGGCCCCCTTGGAGGGCCTTTTGGATAGAGCCGGATCCTGGACTTTTTCTGCTTTGCATCGGGGTGTCGAATTGTTATGGTTCTAGCCTCTTCCGGACAGACAGGAAACCCATGACCCCAGAGGATCTGCAACAATTGCTGACCGCGGTCCGCAACGGTCATCTGACCGTCGAGGCCGGCCTGAACCGCCTGGCTACCCTGCCCTTCGAAAGGGCCGGCGAAGCGCTGGTCGACCACCACCGGGCGCTGCGCCAGGGGATTCCTGAAATCGTTTTCGGCGAGGGCAAAACCCTTACCCAACTGCAGGAGATTGTTGGGACCCTGTTGGCCAACGGCAGCAACGCCATCCTTACTCGGATTGGAGAGCATTTGGCGGCGGCACTGCAAAAAGACTTTCCAGTCGGCGAATACGACCCCGTCGGCCGCATCTTTTCGGTGATTCAACAGCCGGCGACGGAGCCCCATGGGGGGCTGGTCCTGGTGGCCAGTGCCGGAACCTCCGATCTGCCCGTCGCCCGCGAAGCGGCCACCGTCGCCCGCCTGCTCGGCAACCCGGTGGAGGAACTGCCGGACGTCGGTGTCGCCGGCCTGCACCGGTTGCTGGCGCACTTGGAACTGTTGCGGCGGGCGGCGGTCATCATCGCCATTGCCGGCATGGAGGGCGCCCTGCCCTCGGTCATCGGCGGACTGGTCGCGGCGCCGGTCATCGCCGTGCCCACCTCCGTCGGCTATGGTACGGCCATGGGCGGCCTGACCGCCCTGTTCGCCATGCTCAATACCTGCGCCAGCGGTGTCACGGTGGTCAATATCGATAACGGTTTCGGGGCCGCCTTCGCCGCGACCCGCATCAATCGCCGGGCTCAAAAATGAAAACCCTGTATCTGGATACCTTTGCCGGCATGGCGGGAGACATGTTTCTGGGATTGCTGGTGGATCTCGGCGTTCCGCTGGCGGATCTGGAAGCGCAACTGCGGTGTCTGCCCCTGACCGGCTACCACCTGACGGCAACCCGCGAGCAGCGGCAGGGCATCGCCGCCACCAAGGTCAGGGTGCACTGCCAACCCCAGCACCAGCATCGCACCTGGCGGGATATCGATGCCATGTTGGCGGCCGGCGAGTTGCCCGGTCCGGTTGCAGACCTGGCTCGGCGCATCTTTCGCCGCCTGGGAACCGCGGAAGCCGCCGTCCACGGTATCGACCTGGATGCGGTCCATTTTCATGAAGTCGGCGCCCTGGACGCCATCATCGACATCGTCGGCGCCGCCATCGGCCTGCAGGCCCTGGCACCGCAACAGGTGCTGTGCGCGCCGCTGCCCATGACCCGCGGCACGGTGCGCTGTGCCCATGGCATCTTGCCTCTGCCGGCGCCGGCCACCCTGCAGCTCCTGTGCGGCCTGCCGACGGTCGGCGATCCCGCCGCCGTGGAACTGGTGACCCCGACCGGGGCCGCCATCGCCGCTGAAATCGCCCGTTTCGCGCCCCTGCCGGCCATGACCATGGAGGCGGTCGGCTACGGTGCCGGCGAGCGCCACATGGACGATCGCCCCAACCTGTTGCGCGGCATCCTCGGCACCACCGCGGACCCCTGGGAGGGCGAAACCGATCGCATCACCCAACTGGACAGCCACCTGGACGATGCCAACCCCGAATGGCTGGGCGCCCTGATGGAGGATCTGTTCCAGGCCGGGGCCTTGGACGTGACCTTTGCGCCGCTGCAGATGAAAAAGAACCGGCCCGGTGTACGTTTGACCGTCCTGGCGCCGCCTGCCCTGGCCGCCCCCCTGGCCCGCCTCGTACTGTGCGCCAGCAGTGCCACCGGCGTCCGCTGCCAGGACACCCTGCGCCTGAAACTGCGACGCAAAACCGCCACCGTGGCGACGCCCCTCGGCCCGGCCCGGGTCAAGCTGTTTTTCGATGGCGGCACCCTGCTGCGTATCGCCCCGGAATTCGAGGACTGCCGGCGGCTGGCCAAAACCTCCGGCCGTCCCCTCACCGGCATCTACCAACTGGTCGAACAAGCGGCATGGGCCGATGCGACCGTTACGGAGCTCTGAACCCATGCGTCGATTCATCCTGTTGCTGGCCACCAACGGCGGCCTCGGCTACCTGCCCCGGGCGCCAGGAACCTGGGGCACCCTGGCCGGTATTCCCGCCTTCGCCCTGTTGGCCGCCATGCCGGCGGAACTATACCTGCTTACCTGGACCGCCCTGCTGCTGCTGTCCTGTTGGGTGGCCGATGGCGCCGGGCGCATCTTCGGCGTGGTCGATGACGGCCGCATCGTCATCGATGAACTGGTCGGCTACCTGGTGACCGTCGCCCTGCTGCCCTTTTCCTGGCACAACGCCTTGGCCGGCTTCGTCTTTTTCCGGGTGTTCGACATCGTCAAGCTGCCGCCGGCGCGATATTTCGATCAACAAATGAAAAACGGCATCGGTGTCGTCATGGATGATGTCGTAGCCGGCCTGTATGGCGCCCTGGCCCTGCGCCTGTGGCTGCAATTCCTTGGCACACTCGGCTGAATTTGATGGAGGGAACCATGAGTCTCAACCTTGCCGTCCTGACCACCGGCGACGAACTGATCAACGGTGAAATGGCCGATACCAACACCATGCGCATCGCCCAGGTGCTCGGCGGCCACGGCTATCTGCTGCGCGAAGCGCGCTCCGTCGGCGATGACGAAGGAGAAATCATGCAGGCCCTGCGCGACCTGGCCGGACGGCGCCAGGCGATCATCGTCACCGGCGGCCTCGGCCCGACGGAGGATGATCTTACCGCCCGTGCCGCCGCCAAGGCCTTCGACCGGCGCCTGGCCCTCAACGATGAAGCCTTGCGGCAGATCCGGGAATTTTTCCGGCAGCGCCGCCAGGAGATGCATCCCCGCAATGAAAAGCAGGCCTTGCTGCCGCAAAAGGCGCAACTGATACCCAATCCCCTCGGCACTGCCGTCGGCTTCCAGATGCGCTGCGGCAACTGCGAACTGTTTTTTCTGCCCGGCGTCCCGGTAGAAATGGCCGCCATGCTGGAGGCCACGGTCCTGCCGCGCCTTGATGCCTTGAGCGGTGGCGTACCGCCGCGCCAGGAACGCATCCTCAAGGTGTTCGGCCTTTCCGAGCCCAAGGTCGAAGAGCGCTTTAACGGCCACCCCCTGCCGACAGGTGTCTGCCTCGGGTTCGGCGTCGAATACCCCTTCGTGTTGGTCAAATTGCGGGCCGGCGGCCCGGAGGCCGAAGACCTGCTCGACAAAGCCGAACTGCACGCCCGCCGGCAGTTGGCTCCCTACGTGTTCGGAACCGGCCAGGAAACCCTGGCCGGCAATGTCGGACGCATGCTGACCGATGCCGGATTGACCCTGGCCCTGGCAGAATCCTGTACCGGCGGGATGGTCAGTCAACTGCTGACGGACATTCCGGGCGCCTCGGCGTTTCTGGAACGGGCGGCCGTGACCTACAGCAACCGGGCCAAGCAGGACTGGCTGCTGGTCCCGGCGGACCTGCTGGCCAGGGAGGGTGCGGTCAGCCAGGGATGTGCCCTGGCCATGGCGCACGGGGTGCGGGAAGCCGCCGGCAGCGATATCGGCCTGGCCATCACCGGCATTGCCGGACCGACCGGGGGCAGCGCCGACAAACCCGTCGGCACGGTATTTTTGGCCATGGCGGCGCCGGGCGAAGAAAAGGTCCAGGGTTATCGGTTCAACGGTTCCCGGGATAAAATCCGCCTGATGGCCGCCAGCATGGCCCTCGAATGGCTGCGCCGCTATCTCTGCGCCGTGCAAGAGGAGGTCCACTGATGCCCGACGGCGCCCCCGGCCACGGTTCTGCCGGAAGGATTCGGGCGTTTATCGCCATGCCGTTGCCGCAGCCGTTTCTGGACTGGGTGGCCAACCTGACTGCGGCCTTGGGGCGCGTCCGGCCTGCGATCCGTTGGGCACGCCCCGAAAGCCTGCACCTGACCTTGGCCTTCCTCGGCGAAATTCCTGAAGAAGAGCTTGAAAAGCTGGGGAAGGCTATGCTATCGATAGGAGATTCATTTGCCCCCCTGACGGTGCGCGCCGGCGGCCTGGGGGCTTTTCCCGGACCGAACCGGCCGCGGGTGGTTTGGCTCGGCCTGCAGGGCGGTCAATCCCTGGCTGCCCTGCAAGCCGCCCTGACCCGGGAATTGCGGCAACGGGACCTTGCCTGGGACGATAAACCCTTCAAGCCGCATCTGACCCTGGCCCGACTGCGGCAGAGCGAACCGCAGTTGATGACGGCCCTGCAATCCTTGCCGGCCGGCTACCCCGGTTCGTTGCTGCTGGACCGCCTGGTGCTGTACGAAAGCCGCCTGACCCCGCAGGGCGCCGTTCACCTGCCGCGCCGGACCGTCATGCTCTCCGGGTCCGCACCGGGGCAAAACCTGTGAAGGATGGCCGCAACCCCATTTCACTCCAAAGGATGATGAGACCATGACCGACAATAATCGCGAACGCGCCATCGACCTGGCCATGGGCCAGATCGAAAAACAGTTCGGCAAAGGCAGCATCATGCGCCTGGGGGAAGATGCCATCGTTCCGGACATCGAAACCATTCCCACCGGTGCCCTGAGCCTCGACATCGCCCTTGGCGTGGGCGGGGTGCCGCGCGGCCGCATCATCGAGATCTACGGCCCGGAGTCTTCCGGCAAGACCACCCTGGCCCTGCATATCGTCGCTGAAGCGCAGAAGAAGGGCGGCATCGCCGCTTTCGTCGACGCCGAGCACGCCCTCGACATTCACTATGCCCGCAAACTCGGCGTGCGCACCGACGATTTGCTGGTCTCCCAGCCCGACACCGGGGAACAGGCCCTGGAGATCACCGAGGTGCTGGTGCGCAGCGGGGCCATCGACATCCTGGTCATCGATTCGGTGGCGGCCCTGGTGCCCCGGGCCGAAATCGAAGGGGAAATGGGCGATGCCCATGTCGGCCTGCAGGCGCGCCTCATGTCCCAGGCCCTGCGCAAACTCACCGGCACCATCAGCAAATCGCGTTGCTGCGTGATCTTCATCAACCAGATCCGCATGAAGATCGGCGTCATGTTCGGCAACCCGGAGACCACCACCGGCGGCAATGCCCTGAAGTTCTACTCCTCGGTCCGCATGGATATCCGCAAGATCGCCACTCTCAAACAGGGTCAGGACGTCATCGGCAGCCGCACCCGGGTCAAGGTGGTGAAGAACAAGGTGGCGCCGCCCTTCAAAGAAGCGGAATTCGACATCATGTACGGCGAGGGCATTTCCCGGGAAGGCGATGTGCTGGATCTGGCGGCGGCCAACGACATCGTCGAAAAAAGCGGGGCCTGGTATTCCTTCGCCGGCGAACGCATCGGCCAGGGCCGGGAGAACGCCAAGCAGTTTTTGCGCGAACATCCGGAAACCTGCCGGGCCATTGAACAACGGTTGCTGGAACACGTCGGTTTGAAGAGCGCTCCGGTTGCCGTGGAAGAGGCGGAATGACATGGAACTGAATGAAATCCTGACCGTTGCTCTCAAGGCCAAGGCGTCGGATATTCATATCAAGTCGGGCCTGCCGCCGGTCTACCGCATCGACGGCGTGCTGCGTCCGCTGCCCAAGGCCGACCGACTGGATGCCGACACGGTGCGCAACATGGCTTACGGCATCATGGGCCCGCGCCGTCAAAAGCAGTACGAGGAGACCCACGAGGTCGACATGGCTTACGGCGTCCCCGGCATGGGGCGTTTCCGGGTCAACATCTTTTCCCAGCGCGGCTCGGCGAGCATGGTGTTCCGCGTCATCCCCTTCAGCTGCCCGAGCCTGGACGAGCTCAATCTGCCGCCGGTAATCAAGAAGATCGCCATGGAACCGCGCGGCCTGGTGCTGGTCACGGGCGCCACCGGCTCGGGGAAATCGACCACTCTGGCGGCCATGATCGATTTCATCAACAGCCAGCGCACCGAACATATCATCACCGTCGAGGACCCCATCGAGTTTCTGCATCGCGACAAGAAATGCATCATCAACCAGCGCGAGGTCGGCAGTGACACGGACAGCTTTCCGGCGGCTCTGAAACACGCCCTGCGCCAGGATCCGGACGTTATTCTGGTCGGCGAAATGCGCGACCTGGAAACGGTGGAAACCGCCTTGCACGCCGCGGAAACCGGCCATTTGGTGCTGGCCACCCTGCACACCATCGATGCACCGGAGTCCATCAACCGTATCGTGTCGGTGTTTCCACCCCATCAGCACCGCCAGATCCGCTCACAGCTGTCCGGCATCCTGCGGGCGGTCATCTCCCAGCGCCTGGTGCCGCGAGCCGACGGCAAAGGGCGGGTCCCGGCGGTGGAGGTCATGATTTCCACCGCCCGCACCCGGGATCTCATCGACGACAAGGAAAAAACCAAGCTGTTGCGGGATGCCATCCAGCAGGGCTTCGTGTCCTACGGCATGCAGACCTTCGACCAGTCCCTGATGGGCCTGTACCGCAACGAGTTGATTACCTTCGACGAGGCCATTCGCCAGAGCTCCAACCCCGACGATTTCAAACTCAAGGCGTCGGGCATCTCGTCGACCTCGGACCTCAGCTGGGACGATTTTGGCAAATCCGCCGAAGACGAACAACCGGCCGACGCGCCAGGTTAAAGGCGCGCCGGCCGGCGCCTGGGAGCAGGCCCTGCGCCTCCTGGCGGTGCGCGATCGCAGCGAAGCGGAGTTGGCCGGGCGCCTGCGCCGGCAGCGGCACAGTGAAGCGGACATTCTGGCTGCGCTGGAGCGGTGCCGGGAATACGGCTACCTGGATGACCGCCGCTTTGCCCGCCAGCGGGCCCGCCAGCTGCTGAACGACGGCCGGGCCGTCGGTGCGGCCCTGCTGGCGGACCTGCGCAACCGTCAGGTCGAAGAGGCCGTGGCTCGCGAAGTTCTGGAAGAGTTGCAGGACGAATTCGACCCTCGGGAACTGCTGCGGCAAATCTGCCGGCGGCGCTTTCCCGGCTTCGACTTCCAAACCGCCGATGAGCGTCAGCGCCGGCGGGTTTTTCAGTACCTGGCGCGACGCGGTTTCGCCCCCGCTTTGCTGTACCAATATTTCCAGGAAGAAAGGTAACAACAGGCCCATGCTCACCGGAAACCAGATCCGCACCCGCTTTCTCCAATATTTCGAGAAACACGGCCACACCGTCGTACCCTCCTCGCCGCTGATTCCCCATCAGGATCCGACCCTTCTGTTCATCAATGCCGGCATGAACCAGTTCAAGGATGTTTTTCTCGGTCGCGAGAAACGCGATTACGTTCGTGCCGCATCGGCCCAAAAGTGCGTGCGCGCCGGCGGCAAACACAACGATCTGGAAAATGTCGGTCAGACCGCACGGCACCACACCTTTTTCGAGATGCTCGGCAATTTCAGCTTCGGCGATTATTTCAAGGATCAGGCCATCGCCTTCGCCTGGGAATTTCTGACCGTGGAAATGGGCCTGCCCAAAGACCGGCTCTGGGTCACCGTATTTCGCGAAGACGATGAAGCCTACAATATCTGGCGGGATCGCATCGGCGTGCCGGTGGAACGCATCGTGCGCATGGGTGAAAAGGATAACTTCTGGTCCATGGGCGATACCGGCCCCTGCGGCCCCTGCTCCGAAATTCTCATCGACCAGGGCGACAGCATGTCCTGCGGCACCGCGTGCGGGATCGGCGACTGCGACTGCGACCGTTTTCTGGAGCTCTGGAACCTGGTTTTCATGCAGTTCGATCGCGCTGCCGACGGCACCCTGACCCTGCTGCCCAAGCCCTCCATCGACACCGGCATGGGCCTGGAGCGCATCACCGCCGTCATGCAGGGAGTGCAGAGCAACTACGACTGCGACCTGCTGCGCGGCATCATCGGCCATGTGGAGACACTCTCGGGCAAACGCTACGGTGACGATGCCGCTCACGACATGTCCATGCGTGTGATTGCCGACCACAGCCGCGCCACCGCCTTTCTCATTGCCGACGGTGTGTTGCCCAGCAACGAGGGGCGCGGCTACGTCCTGCGGCGCATCATGCGCCGAGCCGCCCGCCACGCCAAGATGCTCGGTTTCGCCGAACCGGTGCTGTACCGCACCGCCACCTACGTTCTGCAATCCATGGCCGAAGCCTATCCGGAACCGGCCCAGCGCACCGACTATGTGGCGAAAATCGTCAAACTCGAGGAAGAGCGTTTCATCCAGACCCTGGACAACGGCCTGCGCATCCTGACCGAGGAGGTCGAGCGTCTCAAGGCGGCCGGCGCCGGCGTCCTGCCGGGCGACATCGCCTTCAAGCTCTACGACACCTTCGGCTTCCCCCTGGATTTGACGGCCGACATCCTGCGCGGGGAAAACGTCACCATCGATGAAGACGGTTTCGAGGCCTGCATGGAGGAACAGCGCCAGAAGGCCCGCGAGCACTGGAAGGGCTCCGGCGAGGAGGCGGTAGCCGCCGTCTATCGGCAACTGGTCGAAGAGGGCCGTCGTACCCGCTTTACGGGCTATGAGCAACTGACCGGACAGGGCGAGGTGCTCGCCATTCTCCTGGACGGGCAACCGGTTTCCAGCGCACCGGCCGGCGCCCGGGTCGAGATCGTGACCTCGGCCACGCCCTTTTACGGCGAATCGGGGGGCCAGACCGGCGATCGCGGCACCCTCGCCACCGCCGAGGCCCAGGTTGAGGTCTCCGACACCCGCAAACCCCTGCCGGAATTGTTGGTCCATATCGGCGTCATCACCGCCGGCACCTTGCGCACCGGCGCCACGGCGACCCTGACCGTGGATGGCGAGCGGCGCCAGGCCACGGTTCTGAACCATACCGCCACTCACCTGCTGCAGACCGCCCTCATCGAGGTGCTCGGCGATCACGTCAAGCAGGCAGGCTCCCTGGTCACGCCGGAACGGTTGCGTTTCGACTTCATCCATTTCTCCGCCCTGAGCGCCGAGGAACTGGAGCAGGTCGAAAACCTGGTCAATCTGCGCATCCGGGAAAATGCCGCCGTCGAAACCGGAGAAATGTCCCACGAGGAAGCCGTCGCCGCCGGCGCCACCGCCCTGTTCGGCGAGAAGTACGGCGACCGCGTCCGGGTGGTGCGGGTCGGTGATATCAGCATGGAACTGTGCGGCGGCACTCATGCCAGGGCTGCGGGCGACATCGGCCTGTTCAAGATTCTCCAGGAAACGGGCATTGCCGCCGGCGTGCGCCGCATCGAAGCGGTGACCGGCGTCCGCGCCCTGGAAGTGGTACGCGACCAGGAGCGCACCCTGGATCATCTGGCCGCCCTGATCAAGACCGACCGGCCGCAACTGGAACTGCGCCTGCGCAAACTGTTGGAACGTCAGAAGGAACTGGAACGCGAACTGGAATCCCTGCACGGCCGGCTGAACGCGGATCAGGCCGGCAACCTGCTGCGGCAGCAGGTCAAGGTGGCCGACGTTCCGGTGGTCTGCGCCCGGGTCGACAACCTGGACGGCAAGGCCCTGCGCGAACTGGCCGACCAGGTGCGCGATCGTCTGCCGTCGGGCATCGTGGTGCTGGGCAGCGCCCACGACGGCAAGGCCGGTCTGTTGGTGGGCGTCAGCAAGGATCTGACCAAACGCCTGCTGGCCGGAGCTTTGATCAAAGAGTTGGCCGCCATGGTCGGCGGCGGTGGCGGCGGACGCCCGGACCTCGCCCAGGCCGGCGGCAGCCGTCCGGAGCAACTGGATGCCGCCCTGGCGGCGGTTCCCGCGCTGATCGAACAAGCCCTGCAGAACTGAACGCCAGCGTAACAGGAGCAATACATGAAAGGCCATCTCATCCACAGCGTGGAACAGGCGGAGTATCCCCATCCGCAACACGAGCGTTTTTTTCTCCGCGACCTGGTCCTGGCCGGGGACAATCCGGATCTGTCCCTGCATCGCGGCCGGGTGGAAGCCGGCGGCGAAATCCGGCTGCACTGTCACGAGGGGCGGACGGAGACCTTCTACCTGCTGCGGGGCGAGGCGCTGTGCACCATCGACGGCCAGGAGCACCGCTGCGGTCCCGGTTCCTGCATCGTGGCACCGCCGGGGTTGCAGCACGGCCTGAAAAACATCGGCGACGAACCGGTCGAACTGCTGGCCATCTTTTCCCCGCCGTTGAAGTAGCTGCTCCATCTTCCGTGCAGTTCGACGCCCCTCGTGAGGGAACGCCCCCCCGCCCGGGGGCGACGTACAGGTTTTGTTCCGCGAAATATGCCGCCCCAGGGCGGCATTTTGCATTTTTTTTTACCACCCGGTGTGCTAACATAAGCCCTATTTTTCCGCCCTTTTCTGAGAGCGACAACGCCATGGAACTACGCGGCACCACCATCGTCTGCGTGCGCCGGGACGATGCCGTGGGCATGGCCGGCGATGGCCAGGTGACCCTCGGCAACACGGTCATGAAGCATGGCGCCCGCAAGATCCGCCGCATGTATGACGGCCGGGTCCTGGCGGGCTTCGCCGGCAGCACCGCCGATGCGTTCACCTTGTTTGAAAAATTCGAAGCCAAGCTGCAGGAGGCGCGCGGCAACCTGCCCAAAGCCGCCGTGGCGTTGGCCAAGGAATGGCGCACCGACCAAATCCTGCGCAAACTCGAGGCGCTGCTCATCGTCGCCGATGCGACGAATACCCTGGTTTTGTCCGGGGCCGGCGACGTCATCGAACCGGATGACGGCATCGCCGCCATCGGCTCCGGCGGCCCCTTCGCCCTGGCTGCCGCCCGGGCTCTGGCCGGCCATTCCAGCCTGCCGGCGCGCGAACTGGCCGAAGAGGCGCTGCGCATCGCCAGCGGAATCTGCATCTATACCAACGACCGGATCGTTGCGGAGAGCCTGCCTTGAGCAACTTCACGCCCCGCGAAATCGTGTCCGAACTGGACCGCTACATCATCGGCCAGAGAGCCGCCAAGCGCGCCGTCGCGGTGGCCCTGCGCAATCGCTGGCGTCGCCAGCAGGTGGCGCCGGAACTGCGCGACGAAATCGCGCCGAAAAACATCATCATGATCGGCCCCACCGGGGTCGGTAAGACGGAAATCGCCCGCCGCTTGGCGAAATTGGCCCAGGCGCCCTTCATCAAGGTCGAGGCGAGCAAATTCACCGAGGTCGGCTACGTCGGACGGGATGTGGAAAGCATGGTCCGCGACCTGGTCGATCTGGCCATCATCATGGTCCGCGAAGAAGAGGCGCAGCAGGTCCGCATCAAGGCGGAAGACCTGGCGGAAGAGCGCCTGCTGGATCTGCTGCTACCCGCGACGCCCCATGCGGAGGAAGCCGGCGATCGCAGTGCCGCCGCCGGCGAGGGGGGCACCCGGGAAAAACTGCGCAAGCTGCTGCGCCTGGGCAGCCTGGACGATCGCACGGTAGAGATCGAGACCCAGGTAACGAAAATGCCCATGATGGAGATTTTCACTCCCCAGGGCACCGAGGAGATGGGCATCAACATCAAGGAGATGTTCGGCAACCTGTTTCCCAAGCAGTCCAAACGGCGCCGCATCAAAGTCGCCGAAGCGCGCCGGATCCTCATCGATCAGGAAGCCGAGCGCCTGGTGGACATGGACAAGGTCAACACCCTGGCCCGGGAGCGGGTGGAGCAGAGCGGCATCATCTTCATCGATGAGATCGACAAGGTGGCGGGCAGCCAGGGCCGGCAGGGCCCGGATGTCTCCCGGGAGGGGGTGCAGCGCGACATCCTGCCCATCGTCGAGGGCAGCACCGTCAACACCAAGTACGGACCGGTGAAGACGGATCATATCCTGTTCATCGCCGCCGGCGCCTTCCACATCGCCAAACCTTCGGATCTGATTCCGGAGCTGCAGGGTCGGTTTCCCATCCGGGTGGAACTGGAAAGTCTCGGCGAGGAAGAATTTTTCCGCATTCTGACGGAGCCGAAAAACGCCCTCATCCGCCAATACCAGGCCCTGCTGGCCACCGAAGGCATCCAGCTCGAATTCAGCCCCGAGGCAATCCGCGAACTGGCCTGCATCGCCACCCAGGTCAATGACCGCACGGAAAACATCGGCGCGCGCCGCCTGCATACGGTCATGGAGAAACTGTTGGAACAGCTTTCCTTCGACGCCCCGGAACATCGCGAGCGTCGGATTGCCATCGATGTCGCCTTTGTGCGCGAACAGTTGGCCGACATTGCCCGGGACGAGGACCTGTCCCGTTATATTCTCTGACAGGAATTATTACGCCCATGGAAGAACTGATCAAAAAGGCCAACATCCTGATGGAGGCGCTGCCCTACCTCCAGCGCTTTGCCAACCGCACCATCGTCATCAAGTACGGTGGTCACGCCATGGTCGACGAGCGCCTCAAGCGGGAGTTCGCCCGCGACGTGGTGCTGCTCAAATATATCGGCCTCAACCCGGTCATCGTCCACGGCGGGGGGCCGCAGATCGGCGAAGTGCTCAAGGCCATGGGCAAGGAGTCCCGATTCGTGCAGGGCATGCGCGTCACCGATCAGGCGACCATGGATGTGGTGGAGATGGTGCTGGGCGGCAAGGTCAACAAAGAGATCGTCGCCAACATCAACCAACATGACGGCCGCGCGGTCGGCCTGAGCGGCAAGGACGGACGCCTGATCGTGGCCCGCAAGATGGAAATGACCGCCCTCAACCCCGATACCCTGACGCCGGAGATCATCGATGTCGGGCTGGTCGGCGAGGTCGAGCAGATCCATCCGGAAATCATCCGGACCCTGGAGGACAGCGGTTTCATTCCGGTCATCGCACCGGTCGGCGTCGGTCTGGGAGGGGAAACCTACAACATCAACGCCGACCTGGTGGCCGGCCGCATCGCCGGGGCCCTCAAGGCCGAGAAACTGATCCTGCTGACGGACGTGGAGGGGGTCAAGGACAAGGACGGCCGGCTGATATCGACCATCGACACCCAACGCGTACCGGATCTCATCAACGACGGCACCATCTTCGGCGGCATGATTCCCAAGCTCAACTGCTGCATCGATGCCATCAGCGAAGGGGTGCATACGGCACACATCATCGACGGGCGCGTGGAACATGCCTGTCTGCTGGAAATTTTCACCGATCGCGGCATCGGCACCGCCGTGGGGAGGTTTGCATAATGACATCGCAAGACTGGATTGCCCGGGGAGACCAACATATCGCCCGCACCTATGCCCGCTATCCGCTGGTGGCCGTCAAGGGCGAGGGCTGCCGGTTGTGGGACGCGGACGGCAAATGCTATCTGGATTTTCTGGCCGGGGTGGCGGTCAACAACCTCGGCCACTGCCATCCCAAGGTGGTGGCGGCCCTGCAGGAGCAGGCCGCCCGGCTGCTGCACTGCTCCAACTACTTTCACATCCCCAGTCAGATCGAACTGGCCGAACTGCTCTGCGAGCATTCCTTCGGCGACCGGGTGTTCTTCTGCAACAGCGGCGCCGAGGCCAACGAAGCGGCCATGAAGCTGGTGCGCAAATACAGCGCCGAGCGTTTCGGCGCCGATCGCTTCGAGGTCATTACCGCTCTGGCCTCCTTTCACGGCCGCACCATCGGCACCATCAGCGCCACCGGTCAGGACAAGGTCAAGGTCGGCTTTGCGCCCATGGTGCCCGGCTTCCGCTACGTGCCCTTCGGCGATGCCGCGGCCCTGCGCGCCGCCGTCAACGAGCACACCTGTGCCGTGCTGCTGGAACCGGTACAGGGCGAAGGCGGCGTCAACGTGCCGCCCTCCGGTTACCTGGCCGAAGTACGGCGCATCTGCAATGAATGCAACCTGTTGCTGGTCTACGACGAGGTCCAGGTCGGTTGCGGTCGTACCGGCGAATTGTTCGCCTACCAGCATGAGGGGGTGGCACCGGATATCATGACTCTGGCCAAGGCTTTGGCCGGCGGTCCGCCCATCGGTGCCATGGTCGCCACCGAACCGGTGGCGGAATATTTCGGACCCGGCAGCCACGGTTCGACCTTCGGCGGCAACCCCTTGATGACCACCGCGGCCCTGGCAGCCATGCGCGCCCTTATCGAAGACGGCGTACTGGAAAATTGCCGGGCCATGGGCGACTACCTGCGCCGGCGATTGGAGGAGCGGCGCCAACGCTTCCCCTTCATCAAGGAAGTGCGTGGTCGCGGCCTGATTCTCGGCATGGAACTGAGCATTTCCGGCGGCGACATCGTCCAGCAGGCCCTGCAACAGGGATTGCTCATCAACTGTACGGCCGGCACGGTACTGCGCTTCCTGCCGCCGTTAACCGTCACCCAGGCCGAGATCGACGAAGCGCTGGCCATTCTGGACGCCATTTTGGACCGCATCTGATGAATCGGCGTGGCATTCGACATGCCACGTTCCGGCATCATTTTTATCAGGAGGATTGACCGTGAAAAAGGATTTCCTGTGCCTGGCCGACTGGAGCCGGGAAGAGCTCGAACAGATTTTCGAACTCACCCGCGAGTTGAAGGCGAAGCAGAAACAAGGCAAGAAGCACCGCCTGCTCAAGGGCAAAACCCTGGGCATGATCTTCGAAAAAAGCTCCACCCGCACCCGCGTGTCCTTTGAAGTCGGCATGTACCAGTTGGGCGGCCACGCCCTGTTTCTGTCCTCCGGCACCACCCAGATGGGCCGCGGGGAACCCATCAAGGACACCGGCCGGGTCATGTCGCGTTACGTCGACGGCATCATGATTCGCACCTTTTCCCAGGAAAGCGTGGAGGAACTGGCCCGCTGGTCCAGCATTCCGGTCATCAACGGCCTGACGGACCTGTACCATCCCTGCCAGGTCATGGCCGACCTGTTCACCGTTATCGAGCACAAGGAAAATTATCGGGATCTGATCTACTGCTGGATCGGGGACGGCAACAACATGGCCAACAGCTGGATCAATGCCGCGGCGGTGTTCGGATTCGAATTGCGGGTGGCAACACCCGAAGCTTACCGGCCGGACGCTTCCGTTATGGAGCGGGCGGCAAAGCTCGGAGCCCGCATCAGTTACCACAACGACCCGCTGGAAGCGGCCCGCGGCGCGCAGGTGTTGAATACCGACGTCTGGGCCAGCATGGGCCAGGAAGCGGAACAGGCGCGGCGCATGGAGGCCTTTGCCGGGTTCCAGATCAACGCTGCGGTCATTGCCGCAGCCGATCCGGAGTGCATCATCCTGCATTGCCTGCCGGCCCACCGCGGCGAGGAAATTACCGACGAGGCCATCGAAAGCCATCATTCCGTGGTGTTCGACGAAGCCGAGAACCGTCTCCATGTCCAGAAGGCCATCATGGCGACACTGATGGCCCGCGAGTAGACCACGGTCATGGTCCTTACCTGCCCCCACTGCGGTTTCAGCCAAGACGTGCCGGACGAGAGCATTCCTGCCGGCACCAACCGGGCCACCTGCCCCTGCTGCGGCCAAGCGTTCCGTCTGCAGGCCACGGAACCATCGGCGCCGGATACCGCGACGACGACCGGCACTCCGGACAGGCCGCCGGCATCCGATTCGCAGGTGCGCAATCCCTCTCAGGGAGGGCCCGGGCTGACCACCGTCAGCCATCCGCCCTATGCCGGGTTCTGGCTGCGGGTGGCGGCGGCCATGATCGATGCCATCCTGGTGGGCATTGCCAAGGTGACCTTGTCCGTGCTGTTGGGCGGAGTCAGCGGTGTGTTCAACAGTGTCTGGCAGGTGCCCGCCGCCATGCCCGGCCTGCTGCTCACCTGGCTGTTCAGTTCCGCCATCGGCATGGCCTACTATGTTGTGTTTACCGGCAGTTGCGGGCAGACGCCGGGCAAGATGGCGCTCTACATCAAGGTCGTGCGCAGCGACGGCAGCGACATGACCTATGGCCGTGCCGCCCTCCGCGAAGTACCCGGCAAATTTCTGTCCGGCATCCTGCTCGGCATCGGCTACCTGATGGTGGTGTTCGACGAACGCAAACAGGGCCTCCACGACAAGCTGGCGGATAGCTGCGTGATCCGCATCTGACCGGTGGTCGGGCAGGGACTCACACCACCTTCGCATTACGCTGTACCGCGCATACCGGCACGGCGTCATTCATCATATTGAACAAGGAGTTGACTTCATGTCGAAAAAGGGCGCTGTAAAAAAGGCGATACTGGCCTATTCCGGAGGGTTGGACACCTCCATCATCGTTCGTTGGCTCATCGAAGAATACGGCTGCGAGGTCGTATGCTTTGCCGCCGATGTCGGCCAAGGCAAGGAACTCGACGGCATCCCCGAAAAGGCCCGCAATACCGGCGCCAGCAAATGTTATGTCGAAGATCTGCGCGAGGAATTCGCACGCGATTTTGTCTTTCCCATGTTCCGCGCCAATGCCGTCTATGAAGGCCGCTACTTCCTGGGAACCTCCATCGCCCGACCGCTCATCGCCAAAAAGCAGATGGAAATCGCCTTGGCGGAAGAGGCGGATGCCGTTTCCCACGGCGCTACCGGCAAAGGCAATGATCAGGTCCGCTTCGAGCTGACCTATTTCCATTTCAAACCGGACATCAAGATCATTGCTCCCTGGCGTGAATGGACTCTGAACAGCCGCGAGTCCCTGGTCGCCTATGCCGAGAAACATGGCATTCCGGTACCGGTCACCAAAGCCCGGCCCTACAGCAGCGACCGCAACCTGCTGCATATCTCCTTTGAGGGCGGCATCCTGGAAGATCCCTGGGCCGAGCCGCCGGAAGACATGTACCTGCTGTCCGTCAATCCGGAACAGGCTCCCGACCAGCCGGAATATGTGGAGATCGAGTTCCACCGCGGCAACCCGGTAGCCATTAACGGCGAGGCCCTGTCGCCGGCCCAGTTGCTGGCGCATCTCAACGCCCTGGGCGGCAAACACGGCATCGGTCGGGCCGACATCATGGAAAACCGTTTTGTCGGCATGAAGAGCCGGGGCGTGTATGAAACCCCGGGCGGCACCATTCTCGAGGAAGCCCACCGCGGTGTGGAACAGATTACCATGGACCGCGAGGTGCTCAATCTGCGTGACTCTCTGATCCCGCGCTACGCCACCATGGTCTACAACGGCTACTGGTTCGCACCGGAGCGGGAAGCCCTGCAGACCCTCATCGACCAAACCCAGCAGACCGTCAACGGCGTCGCCCGGGTCAAACTCTTCAAAGGGCACTGCCGGGTGGTCGGGCGCAAATCCGATACGGACAGCCTGTTCGACCCGGAAGTCGCTACCTTCGAGGCGGATCAGGTTTACAACCAGGCCGATGCCGAAGGCTTCATCCGCCTCAATGCCCTGCGTCTGCGCATTCGCAGCCAGATGATGAAAAAGCGCGGCTGCTGATTCGCGCCCTCTCGATCGCCGGCCCGGCTTTCATTGGAAAGCCGGGCCGTTCGCCGCAACCACCGCACATTACGGAGCACGTTGAATCATGAGCAAAAAGCCCTGGGCCGGCCGCTTCACCCAACCCACCGATGCCTTTGTCGAGGCCTTCACCGCCAGCATCGATTTCGATCAACGCCTCTACCGTTATGATATCCAGGGTTCCATGGCCCACGCCCGCATGCTGGCCCGGCAAGGCATCATCGCCGCGGATGAGGCAGAGACCATCATCGCCGGGTTGGAAGGCATTCTGGCTGACATCGAGCAGGGCCGGTTCGAGTTTTCCGTGGGCCTGGAAGACATCCACATGAACATCGAAGCGCGGCTCATCGAGCGCATCGGATCCGTCGGCGGCAAACTGCATACCGCGCGCTCCCGCAACGATCAGGTGGCGCTGGACGTGCGGCTGTACCTGCGCGACGAAGTTCGGGCCGTGGCCGACCACCTGGCGGATGTCCAGCAGGCCCTCCTCGACCAGGCGGAGGCCAACCTCGGCGTCATCATGCCGGGTTACACCCACCTGCAGACCGCCCAGCCAATTCTTTTCGCCCATCACATGATGGCCTACTATGAAATGCTGCAGCGCGATGCCGGGCGGCTCCGGGACCTGGCTGAACGGCTCAACATCATGCCCTTGGGGGCCGGCGCCCTGGCCGGGACCACGTTTCCCATCGATCGGGAGTATGTCGCCGAGCAACTTGGATTTTCGGGCGTGACCCGCAACAGCCTGGACTCGGTTTCAGACCGGGATTTCGCCCTGGAGTTCTGCAGCGCCGGCGCCATCATCATGATGCACCTGTCGCGCCTGGCCGAGGAACTGATCCTCTGGTCCAGTGCCGACTTCGCCTTCATAGAACTGTCGGACGGTTTCTGTACCGGCAGCTCCATCATGCCGCAGAAAAAAAATCCGGATGTCCCGGAACTGGTGCGAGGCAAAACCGGGCGGGTCTACGGCAACCTCATGAGCCTGCTGACCGTCATGAAAGCCCTGCCCTTGGCCTACAACAAAGATATGCAGGAAGACAAGGAACCCCTGTTCGATACCATCGACACGGTCAAGGGCAGCCTGAAAATTTTCTCCGCCATGATCGCCGAGATGAAAGTCCGGGCGGAAGCCATGCGACTGGCGGCGGCCAAAGGCTTCTCCACCGCGACGGATGTCGCCGATTACGTGGTGCGCAAGGGCATCCCCTTTCGCGATGCCCACGAAATCGTCGGCAAAACCGTGCGCTACTGTCTGGAGCGGAACAAACTCATCGAAGAACTGTCCCTGGACGAGTTCCGGTCCTTCAGCCCGGCCATCGAGGAGGACATTTTCGCTCACATCACCCTGGAGGCTTCCGTGGACGCCCGGCGCGCCACCGGCGGCACGGCTAGAGAAGCGGTCGCCCGGGAAATCGCGCGGGCCAGGCAGGAACGGGCCCACCGGTCAAGGAACTGATTGCCATGAACCCGTCGCGTTGCTGGAAAATCGCCGTGTTGCTGCTTCTCGCCCTGCCCCTGGCCGCCGGCTGCGGTCGCAAGGGACCGGTACGTCCTCAGCGCCAACCTTTGCCTGCCGCACCGGAACAACTGGTGCTGCGCCAGCAGGGGGACCAAGTGCTGCTGAGTTGGTCGGCGCCGCGGGCCAACCAGGACGGATCCCTGCTGACGGACCTGGCCGGCTTCCGCATCCTGCGCATGACCTATGATCCGACGGAGGACTGCCCCGATTGCCGTGACACCTCGGTGGTCCTGCGTCAAATCGACTTGGAGTACCTGCGGGAGACGCAATTCATGGCCGGTCGCTACTTCAGCACCGATACGGGATTGACCGCGGGCCAGGGCTACCAGTACCGCATTGTGCCTTTCAATCGCTGGGGCCAGGACGGGGCGTCCGTCGTGGAGCGCATTGCCCTGGTCGCGGTGCCTCCCGCTCCCGAAGGACTGCAGGCGCAGGGACTCAACGGCCAGTTGCAACTGACCTGGGCCCCGGTGACCAACCTGCCGACAGGTATGGAATTGCTCGGCTACAATGTTTACCGACGCCGTCCCGGGCGCCCCTTTGTTACGGCTCCTCTGAACCGGGCGCCGCTGAGCGAAGTCGGGTTTGAAGACCGCGACGCGGAACCGGGCATCACCTACCTGTATGCCGTTCGCAGCCTGGTCCGCCAGCAGGACCGGGAAGTGGAAAGCAACCTGTCTCGGGCGGTGGTGGCCACCCCCTGAATCGCGGCATTTTGACATTCAAGGTCGGCTGTGTTAGCGTTGAAACCTTAATTACCTTCTGAAATCAAAGTCTTCCATGAACTGAAACGACAGGAGAAATTGGCATGAACCACTTTCAATACCAAGGCAACGATCTGTACTGCGAGCAGGTCGCGGTCAGAAAAATTGCCGAGCAGGTCGGCACCCCGTTTTATCTTTACTCTCACGCCACCCTCAGCCACCATTTGGCGACGTTCACCGCCGCCTTCGCCTCGGTACCACACCTGGTCTGCTATTCCATTAAATCCAACAGCAACCTGGCGGTCCTGAAGACCTTCGTGAACGGCGGCGCCGGATTCGATATCGTCTCCGGCGGCGAACTGTTCCGCGCCCAGCAGGTCGGCTGCGATCCGCGCAAGATCGTCTATTCCGGCGTTGGGAAAACCGAGCAGGAAATCGCGGCCGCCCTGGAAGCGGACATCCTGATGTTCAATGTCGAATCGACCCAGGAACTGGAGACCATCAACCGCGTCGCCGGTCAGTTGGGCAAGAAGGCGGGCATCGCCATCCGCGTCAATCCGGACGTCGATCCGCAGACCCATCCCTATATTTCCACCGGCATGAAAAAGGCCAAGTTCGGCATCAACATTGCGCGCGCCCTGGAGGACTACCGGCATGCGGCACAACTGCCGCACCTCGAAGTCATCGGCGTCGACTGCCATATCGGCAGCCAGCTGACCAAACTCTCGCCTTTCGTCGATGCCATCGCCAAGGTCCGGGAACTGGTGGAATCTCTGCATCAAGAGGGTTTTGCCATCCGCTATCTGGATCTCGGCGGCGGACTCGGCATTACCTACAAGGACGAAGAGCCGCCCAGCCCCGCCGACTACGCCCAGGCCATCATCGCCGCCACCCGCGGGTTGAATCTGACCCTGATTTTCGAGCCGGGCCGGGTTCTGACCGGTAATGCCGGCATTCTGGTGACCAAGGTGTTGTATGTAAAACATGGAGAAGCCAAGAACTTCGTCATCGTCGATGCGGCCATGAACGACCTGACCCGCCCCACCCTGTACGGTTCCTACCAGGGTATCGAAGCGGTGGAGCGCTCCACCACCGGCACCATGCTGGCCGATGTAGTCGGCCCCATCTGTGAGTCCGGAGATTTCCTCGCTCAGGATCGGGAAGTTCCGGATTTTGGGCAGGGCGATTTGGTGGCCGTCACCTCGGCCGGCGCTTATGGTTTTACCATGAGTTCCAACTACAACAGTCGTTGCCGGGTCCCGGAAATCATGGTCAAAGGCGACCAGATCCTGGTGGTGCGCGAGCGCGAGTCCTTCGCCGACCTGATTCGGGGCGAACAAATACCCGCCGGACTGTAAACCCCATCTTGCCGCCTGCCGCCGGCCTGTCGCGGCGGCAGCGGCGCCCTCAATTCACGGGAGGCCCCTATCATGTTTCAAGGATCCATGGTTGCCATTATCACCCCCTTCCAGGAGGACGGGCGATGGGACGAGGATGCCTTTCGCCAACTCGTCGAGTTTCAGATTGCGAACGGCACCGATGTAATCGTTCCGGTCGGCACTACCGGAGAATCCGCGACCCTCGACCATGGGGAGCACAGCCAGGTTATTCGTGCCTGCGTCGAGCAGGTCAACAAGCGTGTTCCGGTCCTGGCCGGCACCGGTTCCAACTCGACCACCGAAGCCATCGAACTGACCCGTCAGGCCAAGCAGATCGGTGCCGACGGCGTATTGCTTATTTCACCCTATTACAACAAGCCCACCCAAGAGGGCCTTTACCAGCATTTCAAGGCCATCGCCGAGCAGGTGAGCATCCCCCAGGTACTGTATAACGTCCCGGGTCGCACCGGCATGAACATGACCGCCGCCACCACGGTGCGCCTGGCCGAAATTCCCCATATCATCGGCATCAAGGAAGCCTCCGGGGATCTCACCCAGGCCAGCGAGATCATCGCCAAGGCGGGCGACAAAATCGATGTGTTCTCCGGCGACGATTTCCTCACCCTGCCCTTGATGGCTTGCGGCGGCAAAGGGGTCATTTCGGTAACCGCCAACATCATGCCGGCTCAGGTCAAGGCCATGGTCGTGGCCATCCGCGAAAGTCGCTGGGAAGACGCTCGCCGGATCCATCTGCAGTTGCTGGAAGTGCACCAGACCATGTTCATCGAGTCCAATCCCGCCCCGGTCAAGACCGCCGCGGCCCTGATGGGCAAATGCGGCCCGCATCTGCGCCTGCCGCTGGTGCCCCTGCAGCCCGAAAACCTGGCGAAACTGACCGAGGTTCTCCAACGTCACGGCCTGCTGGACAGCTAGCGGAAGACGACCAACAAATAGGGAGGAACCATGATCCGCATTGCAGTCAACGGTGCAGCCGGACGTATGGGCGGCCGTCTGATCGCCGCCATTCAGGAAACCGAGGGTTTGCAGCTTACCGGCGCCCTGGAGCACCACACCCATGACCGACTCGGCCAGGATGCCGGCAGCCTGGCGGGCTGCGGGCCTCTCGGCGTAATCGTGTGCGCTGATCGAGACCGGGTTTTGCAGGCAGCCGACATCCTCATCGATTTCACCTTCCCCGAGGTATCGCTGCAAAACCTGGCTGCCTGCGCTCGTCTGGGCAAGGCCATCGTCATCGGGTCCACCGGCTTTACCCCGGAACAACGGACCCAGGTTGAAGGATTCGCTCAAACCGTTCCGGTGGTGCTGGCACCCAACATGAGCGTCGGCGTCAATGCCTGCTTCAAGATCCTCAAGGACGCGGCCAAGGTACTGGGGGACGGTTTCGATGTCGAAATCGTCGAACTGCATCATAACAAGAAAAAGGACGCGCCGAGCGGCACCGCCGTGCGCATGGGTGAGATCGTCGCCGATGCCCTCGGCCGCGATTATCAGGCCAGTGCGGTCTATCATCGCGAAGGGATGTGCGGTGCCCGCACCCATGACGAAATCGGCATGCAGACTGTCCGCGGCGGAGATATCGTCGGCGAGCATACGGTCTATTTCATCGGCATGGGGGAGCGCATCGAAATCACGCATCGCGCCATGAGCCGCGACATGTTTGCCCGGGGCGCCATGCGGGCCGCACTATGGCTCGCCGGGCAAGCGCCCGGCCTCTACGATATGCAGGATATTCTCGGCCTGAAGTAAACTCGCACCTGTCATCCCGGTGTCTATGTAGACAATTAAGGAGAACTCTGTGGCACGTATCAACGACAACTATCTCAAGCTCAAAGCCGGCTATCTGTTTCCGGAAATCGGCCGGCGGGTCAAAGCCTTCGCCCAAGCCAATCCCGCTGCGAAAATCATCCGTCTCGGCATCGGTGACGTCACCCAACCCCTGCCTCCGGCCCTCCTCAAGGCCTTTCATCAGGCCGTGGACGATCTGGCCGGCAAGGAATCCTTCATGGGGTACGGTCCGGAACAGGGCTACGAATTCCTTATCGATACCCTCATCGAAAAATCCTACCGGCCGCTGGGTGTCGACCTGAAAACCTCCGAGGTCTTCATTTCCGACGGCAGCAAGTGTGACTGTGCCAATATCCTCGACATCTTCGCTCTGGACAACACGGTCGCCATCTGTGATCCGGTGTACCCGGTTTACAACGATACCAACGTCATGATCGGCCGCACCGGCGAAGCCGACGAGCAGGGCTACTACCAGGGCATGGTCTATTTGCCCTGCACCGAGGAGAACGGCTTCACCCCGGCCATTCCCACGGAAAAGATGGATATCGTCTACCTGTGCTATCCGAACAATCCCACCGGTGCCGTGGCCAGTCGTGAAGACCTCAAGAAATGGGTGGATTACGCCCTGGCCAACGACACCATCATTCTGTTCGATGCCGCCTATGAAGCGTTCATCACCGAACCTGGCATTCCCCACTCCATCTACGAAATCGAGGGCGCCAAGCGTTGCGCCATCGAATTCCGCAGCTTTTCCAAGACCGCCGGCTTCACCGGCGTGCGTTGCGCGTTGACCGTGGTGCCCGAAGAAGTGATGGCTCGGACCGCCGACGGCGAGGTCTATTCCCTCAACAAACTTTGGAACCGTCGTCAATCAACCAAATTCAACGGCGTTTCCTACCCGGTTCAAAAGGCCGCTGCGGCGGTCTATTCCGATGAGGGCTGGCCTCAGGTCAAGCAGATCATCGACTATTACATGGAGAATGCCCGCCTGATTCGCGAGGGCCTGCAGAAGGCCGGTATGACCGTCTATGGCGGCGTCAACGCACCCTATATCTGGCTGAAAACGCCGACCGGGCTGAGCAGTTGGCAATTTTTCGACCAACTGCTGACCGAATGCCACGTCGTCGGCACACCTGGCAGCGGCTTTGGACCAAGCGGCGAAGGCTTCTTCCGTCTTTCCGCCTTCGGCGATCGCGTCCAAGTCATCGAGGCCATCGGCCGGATTCAATCCAAACTTGCTTGATGCCAAAGGGGCGGTCGATGAACCGCCCCTTTTTTCGTCCGCGAGTCCGGATTCGCTCCGCCTCACTTTCACCGCAAATAATCCTTTCCCCGGCTCGCAACCATTGTTATCCTGAGGCTGATGCCGCCCGTGCGGCACCTCATCACACCATCACTGTAGGACTGAACTGCCGCACCACCTCCGGAAAATGGACTCAATGCTCGCCCATGGCAAGTTTTCAGCGCTATTGGATATCCTTCGCAGGGAAGACCTGATCGCCATCGCTTTTTCCGGGGGCATCGATTCCACTCTGCTGCTCAAAGCCGCACTTGATACCCTGGGGCCCAGCCGGGTGCTTGCCGTTACCGTTGTCTCTCCCTTGCTGCCGAGCTTTGATCGCAAACGCTCCCAAATGCTGACCAAACAGCTTGGCAGTCGCCAAGTGTTGGTGCCTTGCGCCGTATTGCAGAACCAGGATGTGGTTCGCAATGACGCCCAGCGCTGCTATTATTGCAAGCGCATGCTCTTTTCCAAGGCTTTGAAGGCGGCCCGCGAACACGGCATACACAGTCTGCATGACGGCAGCAACGGCGATGATGACCAGGATTATCGCCCAGGCCGCCGAGCGGCGCACGAATTGGCCATTCGGTCGCCTTTGCTGGAGGCGGGGTTGACCAAACTTGAAATCCGGCATCTCGCCAAAACACTGAAATTGCCAAACTGGAATCAGCCGGCCGACTCTTGCCTGGCAACCCGGATTGTCGCGGGCATGCCCATCACCCTGGAGCGTTTGAACCAGGTCGAAGTTTGTGAAGAGGCATTGCGGAAGAACGGCTTCATCGGCAGTCGGGCACGTCATCACGGGGATTTGGTGCGCCTGGAAGTAAGCCGCCGGGACTTTCAGCGCCTGCTCAAGGAACCGGTTCGAACAACACTCCTGGCTGCTTGCAATGCGGCGGGATTTCGTTTTGTCACGCTGGATTTGGCTGGCTACCGGATGGGCAGCCAAAACCTTCCCGAAGCTCTAACTCCGGGTGAAGCATCCTTTTCCTGATGCCAGCGTCATTGGCGAAAAAGGACCATGCCGAGGGTTGCAAATCCACTTTCAACTCAATAGCCCCTGCCGGAAAATGGAAATGTTAGGGCCTGCCGACCACCGAAACATCCTCAGATTGTGTTCCACCATCCTGCTCGGCCTGCTGCTGTTGTCCCGCACCAGCCTCGCCGAAACAGGTACTCTCACCGCCCGGGTGTTGTGGGTGTACGATGCCGACACCATCCACGTCGCCGGCATTGGTCCGGTTCGCCTGCGGGGCATCGACGCGCCGGAAAGGCAACCGGATCATCGCGATCGATTTTTCCTCAAACTGGGGATTGATTCGATCAGGCTCCGGCCGATGCACGCCGTTGGCAAGGAATTCCTCGAGGAGCTAATAAAGGGGCAAGAAGTCTCCCTCCTCGTGGAGGCGCCGGCCAGGGACAGATACGGGCGCCTTTTGGCCTACGTGGTGATGCCGGATGGTCGACTTGCCAACCGGGTACTTTTGGAGAAAGGCCTAGCAATTGTGTATCGCCATTTTGATTTTCAGCTTAAAATGGATTTCCTTCAAATTGAGCGTCAGGCGCGCCGCAAGGCTGTTGGATTATGGGAATCTTCCGTCCCACTGGACGGAAAAACTCTCCCAATCCCAATAGACTCCCATCCATAAACAACATGGTGTTGAACATGTCAAATATCAGAGATGATTTTCGATATATCCGCTGTCTTCTTCCAGAAGATGAAGCCCGAATCAAAAAAATTCCCTTTTTGAATATCGATACAGTCCTGGTTCCATCACCCTTCATCCTTGAAAAATCTCTGGATATCGATTACCGCCATAGTTACGTCTGGGATGAAGAGGGGGAAATACTTGGTTATTTTTTAATTTATTCAAATCCCTCTCGACAACGCTATCATCTTTATCAACAGGTCACCAGTCCTTTTGGCAGAGGAAAAGGCATTGGCTCGGCGTTCATCGAAACTCTTGCCAGTGATCTTCCAGATGATGCTTATGTTTACCTTTTTGTATGGGAGAAACTGATATCAACCATAGAATTTTTTTCGAATAAAGGCTTCAAGGTTGACGAAAAAATCGTCAACAAAAAGATGAAGTTTTTAAAGATGTCTGCCCTTGCGAAAACCATTCGTGAAAAATGCCTTAAGGTTAAAGAAACGTCGCATTCCATCGCCGACGAATTGGGCAAGGTTCGTCATGACGTGAAAAAGTCCTTAAAAGTTTTATTCGATATGACATCGATATTATCGGTGGACAATTACAACAAGGTGGTTGAAGACATCAATCGGGAAACGACAGCCCTATTAAACACGTTGAATCTTTACGAAGATCGCCTACTCGACACGCATAATGTCAACATCAAGGAACTGATCACCGACAGGCTGATTCCTTTTATTGAATCCGCCAAGGTCCCATGTGAAATAAGGATTAACCTGGGCCCGAAAATTTCTCCTGTGGTCGGCAACTATTTAAAATTCAGTCGAGCCTTAATCAACCTCGCTTCCAATTCCATTGATGCCATCGATGAAGCTGAACGCAAAGGGATCATCATCATTGATCTGAGGGACAACAACGATTATGTGCGACTGACCATTCAGGACAATGGCATTGGTATCAACGAAGAAAGGTTAAGAGTTGACAAAGATTTTCTTCCGGGCTTTGTCGGAAAGACTACAAAAAAGGATAATGCAGGAGAAGGGCTGGGTACAATTCAGATTTTCTCAACATTTGGCGCCAACAATATAAAGGTTGAAAGCCGCAAAAATCATTTCACACGTTGGATAATCAACCTGAAAAAAAGCACAACCAGCAACACTATTTACTTATCAAATAAAGAGTCGGCGTTTATAGAGTTGTTAAAAAAGACCGAAAAAATTGGCATTAGCGTCAATAGTCCAAGAACCCAAGTCGCTATTTTTATTTGGCAGCTGCGACAAATGGAAATTTTTAGCTATGACCTGATATACCAGTTCGCCCAATATAACAATGTCAGAGATATTTTCAGAAATATGTTGAGCTATCGCTTTGGCACCAAAAAACATCTGGAACTCGAAACCGATTTGAACAAGTGTCGAATCGAAAACCAAATTATCAAGACCTGGCTTTTGGCAATCACGAAAAGGATCAAGAGAAATGAGAGGTTTTTGAAGAAAAATTTTGACTTCGATGAATATAAGGGCATGCTTTTCAAAAGCTACGGACAAGCACTGAACTATAATATCATATTCACTTTGGATCCGGAGAATGGACACTTCTTTGCAACTGATAGAAAACTTGCCGAGCATATGGATTTTGTTCCTTACCTCGGCAAATCGTCGGACCAGCTGCTGCGCGGAGAATTTATCGGCGATGTAAAGAACCTGGCCAGCCCCATCTGCCTGGGCGTCTGGACCGCCGACAATCCCGACGACCTTCGGGACAAATTGCTTCTGCTCCAGAAGGGTGCAGAAAAGTTGTTGGAAATGGGCCTAAAAGAGGACAAGGGGTTATCGTTTTACAACATCACCCACAACCGTTGCAGCCAGGATCTGGACACCACGAAGTCGACCACCCTCGGCAGGATGGCATCCATGTCCATATCGGAACTGGAGCGGTTGCTTGTCACCCTGGATGATTCGGAGGCGGGCTTTACCATTTTCGCCGACTGATGATGGAAACAAGAACGAATTTTGAAACAGAGCAGAAATGAAAAAAGGGCCTGTCCAAACGGACAGGCCCCAAATAAATTTCGGCGGCGACCTACTTTCCCACACAGCTACCCGTGCAGTATCATCGGCGCGGCAGGGCTTAACTTCTGTGTTCGGGATGGGAACAGGTGTGACCCCTGCGCTATAGCCACCGAAAACCGTAAACTGGTTTTCAATTGCTTAAGACTTCTACGATACGCATCGAGCTTTTGGCACCTTGCGCAATATGAAGGTCGGGGCGAGGCGAACCTCGCCCCTTCCTTACGAAAAACTTTTTATGGTCAAGCCTCACGGTCAATTAGTACCGGTTAGCTGAACACGTTACCGTGCTTACACACCCGGCCTATCAACGTCGTCGTCTACGACGGACCTTCAGGGGATTGCTCCCGGGGAGATCTTGTCTTGAGGGGGGCTTCCCGCTTAGATGCTTTCAGCGGTTATCCTTGCCGAACATAGCTACCCTGCGAATGCCACTGGCGTGACAACAGGAACACTAGTGGTTCGTCCATCCCGGTCCTCTCGTACTAAGGACAGATCCTCTCAAATCTCCTACGCCCACGGCAGATAGGGACCAAACTGTCTCACGACGTTTTAAACCCAGCTCGCGTACCGCTTTAATTGGCGAACAGCCAAACCCTTGGGACCGACTACAGCCCCAGGATGCGATGAGCCGACATCGAGGTGCCAAACCTCCCCGTCGATGTGAACTCTTGGGGGAGATAAGCCTGTTATCCCCGGAGTACCTTT
>Ga0334882_1000387_pt1 | contig 70224 bp, 55 predicted proteins | sample GraSluR1_MG_5_FD_207226 | JGI IMG/M metagenome (GOLD analysis project Ga0334882, IMG submission 207226) | Sludge microbial communities from methane-producing bioreactor in Wageningen University, Netherlands - Granular Sludge_15_04-R1 | ecosystem: Engineered > Bioreactor > Anaerobic >... | reverse complement strand
CCTTCCGCGGACTAATCGCAAATAATATAGTTCGTCTTGGTATTGATAATAGCAGCAAATCATATGGTATTAACATTTCCAACTCCAGCTACCTTAATTTTTATTTCAATACGGTAAATATCACAAGCAATCATCTGGATGATATTGCATTCTATGCTACTAATAGCAACTACTTGAACATCAGTAACAATAACTTCGTACTAAAAGGGAATCTGGGGGATAAGAGTTCTTCACTGGGCTGGGCGTACTACATAAACAACTGCACCGTTAACGTTTCAAATTACAATAACTACTATTCTGCCAGGCGAAATTTTGCCCACTGGAATGGGATTAACTGCGAAACTCTTCAGGATTTGAGGAATGCCAATGGTAAGGATGCCAACTCGGTTAGCTATTTCCCAGCGTTTAGGGGAGGGAATAACGTTTACTCCAGCTCCTCTTGGATTGACAACAAAGGAACGCATATTGCTTCAGTAACCACTGATATCAATGGGAATCTTAGAAGCGAAACTACACCCGACATTGGTGCCTATGAGTTTACCTCAACCCTTACACCAATTCCACAGGGGACATTTACTGTAGGATTTGGCGGAGATTATCCGGATGCCGATTCGCTGGCAAATGCATTGATGGAATTAGGTATTGCCGGACCGGTGACCTTCAATTTCCTGGCGGGGTCGCATCTAAATACCAATTTTGCATTAAAGGATATTCCAGGTGCAAATGCCAACGATACTGTTATTGTCCAGTCACAATCAGGCAATCCTGCAAACACGATCATTTCATGCGTTCAAACCGAGACAAATAACTACATCGTTAAGCTTAACGGAACCGATTTTATTACTTTTCAAAACTTGACATTCAATGCTGGTGGGACAACCTATTCCTCCCTTTTCAGAATTGATGGTAACGCTAAGAATATCAACATCTTTAATAATGCTTTTAACGGAGCAACAACTAGTTCTGATGATCCGACCAATAAGTCATCTATTTACATTGCAGACAATCAAATTGTTGATAATTTACTTGTGAAAAACAACACTTTAAATAATAATAGCTGTGGAATTTACTTCGGGGGTTACGCAAGTTACAACCATTCAAACATAATAATACAGGAAAACACCTTTGATGGGCAATACCGGCAAATATATTTCTTAAGAACCAATAAACCGTATATCTTAAATAATACCTTGAATAATGGGAAAAGGTACGGTATCTATTTACACTATAGCCCAAATGATTCCAGGATAATCGGTAATAAAGTTTTTTCATCAAACACAAACTTCTATGGCATTTACATTTATTACTGCGATGGTACTACTGCAAATCGAGGGCTTATTGCCAATAACTTTGTTAGCGCAAACAGCTCGGCTTCCTATAATTCCCATGCCATAAAAGTGGATAATTCGAACTACCAAAAGATTTATCATAACTCAACTATGATTACCGGTGCAGGTGCCGGATCGGCCTTTGATGTTTACCTTGGCGGGAATATCCAGTCGGCAAACAATATCTTCACCAATTACGGCACTGATACCTATACATTTAAATCGCAGAACAATACCGCTATTACCGTATCCAACTACAACGATTTTTACTCTACCAGTTCAAGGAACATTCGTTACAATTCTGTTGACTATGCCACCCTTGCGGCATACCAGGCAACAAGTTTTTTGGATAACAACTCCCTTGCTGTTGATCCTGTATTCACCTCCACAACAGATTTTCATTTGCTTGGAGCATCACCGGTTATTGGAATAGCATTACCGCTTACCGATGTTACAACCGATATTGACAGCGAAGATCGTGATCCCTCCTCCCCCGATATGGGAGCCGACGAGTTCTCGTGCCTGTTTTTTATGCCACCCATAGTGCAGGATGCTTCGGGATGCTCAAACGAAGCTTGTCCAAGCTTGTATGCCGAAGGAACAAATATCAAGTGGTACAGCGATCCTGAACTTACCAACGAGATATGGTCAGCCAATACTTTTAACCCTGGAATTACTGTTGCTGGAGTTTATACTTACTATGTTACACAGGCAGAGGGAGAATGTACCAGCGTAGCTGCTGAGGTAACTTTGACCATCCATGCTGCTCCAATACTATCGGCTGAGATTACTCATATCGACTGCCAGGGTACTGATTTCGGCTCCATTAACCTTACCGTTAGCGGTAGCACTGGGCCCTTCAGTTACATTTGGTCGAACGATGAGATAACACAGGACATAACAGGATTGGCAGCCGGTGATTATACTGTTTGGGTTTCTGATATTAATGGGTGTTCAGAAACGGAAACATATACAGTGACAAGTCCTAGTGAGATCAACCTGCTTATAATAACCGAGGATACCGAATGCAACACCAATATGGGCAGTGCTACGGTTGTGGCATCGGGAGGAGAGGTTCCCTACACATATTACTGGACAACCGGTGAAACAGGAACTGTAATAGACAGTTTATACTCTGGTATTTACTTTGTTACCGTTACCGATGCGCTTGAATGTAGTCAGATAGGTGTTGCCACCATAAACGATATTGGGGGTCCTTCCATCACTGTTGAATCAGTTACAAATGTTTCCTGCTATGGGGGATCAAATGGGGCTATTTCCCTATCGGTATCTGGAGGAGCAAGTCCTTACGAGTATATATGGTCGAATGGTGCTATCACCGAGGATATTAATAACATACAGGCAGATCAATACGAAATACAAGTAACCGATAGCGAAGGTTGCAAAGCCGTTGAAAGTATTGTTGTAAGTGAACCTAGCCCTATTATAATATCCTTAAATATTACTCAAACCACCTGCGGGATGAATAACGGAGCAGCACAAGTTGTTGCAACTGGGGGCACCCCATCCTATTCGTATTTATGGTCAACTGGTAGTACCGCAAGCCAGATCAGTGGCTTAGGATTAGGGGTATATAACGTGGTTGTATCCGATGCCAATGCCTGCTCTGCAATCAAATACTTCTCCATCAGCGAGATTGGTGCTCCAACTGTTATCATCGATTCCATTTATAACGGTACCTGCGGCAATTCCGATGGGGCAATCTATATCTCTGTCTATGGAGCTTACGAAACATACACATACCTTTGGTCGAATGGTGCAGAAACCGAAGACTTAATTGGTGTCGACCCTGGCACATATCATGTTACTGTATCCGATGAGGGAGGTTGCGATGCCATTCAAATTGCCACCATTCCTGCCGATAAACCAGAACCTAACCCAATTTGCCTGGTTACAGTAGATTCCGATACTTACTGCAATGAAATTGTTTGGGAGAAGGAATATACTGCCGGCGTAAGCCATTACAACATCTACAAGGAGGGGTCACAAAGCGGTGTCTACAATCTGATTGGCAGTGTGGGCATGGATGAGGAAAGCGTGTTTGTGGATACACTTTCGAATGTCATGCAACGATCGTGGCGATACAAGATTTCAGTGGTTGACAGCTGTGGCGTTGAATCGATACTGAGCGAGCACCACAAAACCATGCACCTAACCATGAACTTGGGATTAAACAATTCGGTAAATCTTATTTGGGATCATTACGAAGGTTTTTTATACAGCACATATTACATCTATAGACGCTCCAACGCCGATTGGGAACTTATTGCCACTGTCCCCAGCAACCTTACATCCTATACAGATTTTGACCCGGTTCTTGATGAAACTTTGTATTATGTTATTGAAATTCAGCATCCATATGGGTGCGATCCGACCAAAACCAACCGGAATATTTCCCGCTCCAACGTAACCAAGGGAACAGAAATAGAAACAGTACCTCCCCCTGGAGTTCAAGATGTAACAGCTTGTACAAATGAGGAAATACCTGATCTATACGCAGAGGGTGAAAACATAACCTGGTACGACGATATCGACCTGCTAAATCAGGTAGGAACTGGAAATACCTATAGCCATGGATTAACAGAACCTGGTGTATATACCTTTTACGTAACCCAGACCATAAATGGTCTTCCTGGTCCCGCAGCCCAAGTAACTCTTACCATTTGGGCTGCCCCTGAATTATCAGCCATAATAACCAATATCGATTGTCAATATAATGAGTTTGGCTCTATTGACCTAACAGTAACCGGTAGCGATGGGCCATTCAATTACTTATGGTCAAACGATGAGATATCTCAGGACATTAACTATTTACCTGCAGGAAACTACACTGTTATTGTGTCGGATATCAATGGATGTTCGGAGATTGGGGAGTATGAAGTTCAAAGCCCTTCCGAAATTGTTCTGACAATCACCTCCCAAGATTCTGAATGCAATGCCAGTACCGGAAGTGCTAACGTTTCCGCGTCAAATGGAGTACCTCCCTATACCTATGAGTGGACAAATGGTGGAAGTGGAACCTCAATCAGTAATCTTTCATCCGGAATATACTTTGTTACTGTAGAGGATAGCCAGGGGTGCAGCCAACTTGGTGTTGCAACCATTAGTGATGTTGGAGGACCAACCATCACTGTACAATCGGTAACCGATGTTTCATGCTTTGGGGGATCGAATGGATCCATAAACATTTCGGTTTCAGGAGGTTCAACACCTTACATCTACGAATGGTCTAACGGGGCCATAACTGAGGATACCAACAATTTACCTGCAGGACTTTACGAAATTGAGGTTACAGATGCCATTGGCTGCAAGGCCACAGAAAGCATTTTTGTTTACCAGCCAGATCCCATTGGCTTAACGTTAGAGAAGGACAATTCATCCTGTGGCATGAGTAATGGAGCAGCTCAGGTAAGTGTTACGGGAGGAACTTCACCCTATAGCTACTCATGGTCTGCTGGAGGGAATAATCCACAAATATCCAATTTAAGTGCCGGTGCATACAGCATCACCGTAACCGATGCTAACACCTGCTCTAAAACCAAGTATTTCACAATCAGCGAAACCAGTGCTCCGGTAGTTATTGTTGACAATGTTATTCCCGGAAACTGTGGTAACTCCGACGGTGCAGCATATATAACAGTTTATGGTTCAGGCGAATCATACACCTACTTATGGTCAAACGGGAATGAATCAGAAGATTTGGTTGGAGTTGACCCAGATTTGTACCATGTTGCTGTATCCGATGAGTTGGAGTGTACAGCCTTTCAGATCATTCCGATACATGCCGTTAAGCCTGAGATAAATCCTTTATGCCTGATTTATGTGGATTCCACATTGAATAAGAATGTGGTTGTTTGGGAGAAACAGTACACCGAAAATGTTGATTCCTATAATATTTATAAGGAAGGCTCTCAGGCTGGAGTTTACAACCTAGCTGGCAGCGTTGACGTGAGCGAGCAAAGTATTTTCGTTGACGATGTATCGAATGCTTTGCAACGACCATGGAGGTACAGGATCAGTGTAGTTGATGAATGCGGGGTTGAATCGATGTTAAGCGAAAGCCATAAAACTATGCACTTGTCAATAAACCTTGAAGAGGATAATGACATCGTTCTCCATTGGAATCATTACAAAGGTTTCGATTTCGATTCATACTATATCCATCGACGCTCAAACTTGGGGTGGGAACAGATAGGATCAGTTTCAAGCAGTACGCTCTCCTTTACCGATGATAATCCAATATTGGATGAGTTTCTTTTCTACGTGATTGAAGTTCAGCATTCATCAGGATGCAATCCTGCAAAAACAGGTGTTAATTCGTCCTTTTCCAATGTAAGTAAAGGGGTTAAAATAGTTTCTGGTGTATTAATCTTCGATAGCCATATTCTATCGATCCACCTGTATCCAAATCCAAACGATGGTTCATTCATCGTTCGAATTGAAACATCAAAACAGCAAGAATTTTGGTATTCAATTTATAGCATCAGCGGGCAACTTATTGAGAAAGGGCCAATAGGAACTCTTTCAGGTAAATCTGAAAGGAAAATAATTATTCCCAATATTTCTAACGGAACATACTTCTTCAAGGTTCACGGAAACTATGGGACTGCTGTAAAAAAGATTGTTATCAATAAATAGGAATCGGGTAAAGTTGAGTGGAATATCTTATTAACTTTATTATAAGATTAAAAAAAGGTGACTCACTCATCAAAATTTATTTATAAATGAATATGTTCAAAAGCTATCATCAAAATCATCGGATTGCATTGATCCTTATTTTGGGATTTCTGTTCTTTTACCACCCTGGATTTACTCAATTCTCTAAGGAAACAGGGTTCTTTCCCATAAAGAATTTTACCCCGGAGGACTACAACAATGCCATGCCAAAGAACTCAGCAATCATTCAAGATTTAAGGGGTGTTATGTACTTTGCTAACGATGAGGGAGTACTGGAATATGATGGTATAAGATGGAAACTATATACCCTCTCAAATGGTGCATCAGTTCATTCACTAGCACTTGATATAAATGGCAGGGTTTATATTGGAGCTGTTAACGAATTTGGATACTTAGCACCTAATACAAATGGCAAACTCCAATACGTATCTCTTACAAATCAATTGGATGATAGTCTAAAAAACTCATTTACAGTCTGGAATGTACACTGTACCACCGATGGAGTTTATTTTCAGACCGATAACTACCTGTTCCGATGGGATGGTTCGGAAATAATTCACTGGAAGGCAAAAAGCGAGTTTCATACATCCTTCAAACTTAATGATAAAGTAATAACCAAACAAGTAAACGACGGGCTCTTCTATGTCGATAACAATAAATTGGTAGATGTTGAAGGCGATGAGTTGCTTCATAAAACTTCAATTTTTTCAATAATCCCTGAGGATAATGATGATTTCCTTGTTGTAACACGTGATAATGGTTTCTACAACTTAATACCTATCGATGGGTTTAATAGAGTGAGCGTAAATCCACTGTTCGAAGATCTTTTAAAAATAGTTAAGCCATTCAATTTAATCAATGCTCTTAAAATTAACGAAAACACTTATTCAATTGGCACATGGGGTTCGGGTTTACTTATTTTTCAGCATGGCCTTATCGTTCAGATAATTACCAAGAAATCGGGATTAAGTGATGAGGTTATTAATAATCAATTTCTTGACAAGGATGGTAATTTATGGCTAGCTCTTTCGGATGGAATTACAAAAATTGAAATTAACTCACCACTCTCGAAATTCACCGAGGAACTTGGCGTTGAGGGCAGTATTGTAGCCATAGCAAGATTTGATGAAAATCTTTATATAGCCACCGAAAGGGGTTTGCTACTTCTACTTTCGAGCGAATGGTCAGCAACAAATCTAATATATGATCAGAATAAGTTCAAGAAAGTTAAAACTTTTCTGGGGGGACTCTGGGACTTACTAAATTACGATTACGATGGTGAGCAATTCCTGCTTATTGCTTCGGACAACTCCGTACTTCAAATGGATAAAAATTTAAAATTCAAAGAAATATACGATTGTTATCCTTGGAGACTTTATCAGTCGAAAAAAAATCCTAAACACATTTTTGTGGGTCTTGATAATGGACTTACACTACTTGCCAGAAAGAATGGTAAATGGGATGTAGTATACGATTTTCCCGAAATTACCGAAAAGATTTTTACCATAGCTGAAGATGACGAAGGAAATCTTTGGCTTGGAACCAAGGGGCAGGGTGTAATTAAAATAAATGGAAATTCACTCGTTAAGTTTTCAAATTTAGAAATCGAAAGGTTCGATTTTTCATCAGGATTACCAGAAAACAGCGATATCTACCTAACAAATTATCTAGGGAAAATTATTTTCGGCACCAACAGAGGAATTTATGAGATCATCGAAAATTCAGATTCAGTAGCCCTATCCCATCGTTTTCCTAGTATTATAAGCAATTCTGACAGGATTATAACTCAAATGAAACCTGATAAAAACAATAAACTATGGGTTAATACATTTATCCGATCCGAAAGGAAAATCGAAGCAGGATACATAGTTGCTGATGATACAGAACTTACATGGATTGACACGCCATTTAAAACAATCTCAAAGGGGGATCTTTTTTCCTTACACTTCGATGAGGATGAAATTGTTTGGATTGGAGGTAGCGTAGGGCTTTTTCGTTACGATCCAAGCGTTAACAAGAATTACAAGAAGGATTTTGCTGCGCTGATACGGCTGAATATTATCGGCCAGGATTCCACCATCTTCTTCGGATCCTATTTCGATGAGCAGGGATTTGTAACTACGATTCAACCCGAAGTGCTAAAACCAAGGCTAAAATACAAATACAACTCGCTTCAGTTCGATTTCTCAGCCCAGAACACCGAAATTGACCACCCAGTTCAGTTTAGCTACTTCCTCGAGGGTTACGACAAGGGTTGGAGCGAATGGTCAACAGAGGCAAAACGATACTACACCAACCTTTTCGAGGGGAATTACACTTTTCGTGTAAAGGCTAAGAATATATACAACCACGAAAGCTACGAAGCAACCTACGAGTTTTTCATATCCCCACCCTGGTATCGAACTATAATCGCCTTTATTTCATACGTTTTGCTTTTAATAGGGCTGATATTCCTGATTGTTACCCAGTATACCAAATACTTGCGCGCTGTAATCCGTGAAAAGACAAAAGAAATAAGGCTACAGAAGGAGATCGTTGAGCATAAAAATGAGGAGATTACTGCAAGCATAAAATACGCAAAGCGTATTCAGGAAGCACTTCTTCCTCCAAGCGAAATACTAACCGAATCCGAAATCGATCATTTTATCCTCTTCAAACCTCGTGATATCGTTAGTGGCGACTTTTACTGGTTCAGGAACATTGCTGATTTCACAATCGTTGTAGCAGCCGATTGCACTGGACACGGTGTACCCGGTGCATTTGTAAGCATGCTGGGCATGGCATTCCTAAATGAGATTTCAATTGGGATAAAAGAAGTGAAGGCAAATGATATACTAAATTCACTTCGTGCTCTTGTCATAAAATCACTTCGCCAAACGGGGAAACAGGGCGAAAGTAAGGATGGTATGGATATAGCCCTTTATGTTATCGATAAGAAAAAAATGAAAATTCAATTTGCTGGCGCAAATAATCCGTTGGTAATCATTCGGAATAAGGAAATCATTCAGATAAAAGCAGATAGAATGCCAATTGGTCACCATGTGGTTATGGACGAATTCCAGAACAACGAGATTGACGTTGAAAAGGGCGATATGCTCTATACCTTCTCCGATGGATATCAGGATCAGTTTGGAGGAGAGAATTCCTCAAAATTCATGATCAAAAAGTTGAAGGAACTAATGGTAGAGGTTAGCGATAAACCGCTCGACGAGCAGAGGCAATTCTTTGATGAAACCATTGAGAGTTGGAAGGGCACCAACGATCAGGTGGATGATATACTGCTAATTGGAGTGAGGATTTAAAAAAACAAAAAAAAATCCCAAATTTTCTTACATTTATCCTCTTCAATCCATTGCTCGCTATGAAAAGGCTGTTGCCAAAGTGTTTTTGGTTTTTTTTGATCATGCTATATCTTTTCTCAAAACCAGCCTTTTCGCAGCACAAAGGAATAATCTCAGGAACCGTTATCGACAAGGATAGCCAGTTACCCCTTGCTGGTGCTAATGTTCAAGTAATCAACAACTCTGAAACCCTTGGGGTTGAAACCAACGCGAAGGGAGCATTTCGAATTGAAGGTATAACTGTAGGCAGGCATACCATCCATGTTTCTTACATCGGCTACAGCTCTGCTGTACTGCCCAATATCGATATTGTGTCGGGAAAGGAGCTGCAGCTCAATATCGCTCTGGAGGAATTGGTTTACATGCACGAGGACGTGGTGATACGCGCCAATGTTCGCAAGGATCGCCCACAGAACGAGATGGCGCTTATCAGCGCCCGAACATTCAGCATGGAGGAAACCGAAAGGTTTGCGGGAAGCTTCGGCGATCCCGCCCGTATGGCAACCACATTTGCGGGGGTGATGCAGGGTGGCGATCAACTCAACGAGATCATTATCCGCGGAAACTCACCAGCAGGATTACTTTACAAGATTGATGGATTCACCATCCCAAACCCTACTCACTTCAGCAGCGCAGGCACATCGGGCGGTGCAATTAGCATGCTCAACAGCAACACGTTAAGCAATTCCGATTTCTATACTGGCGCCTTCCCTGCCGAGTTTGGCAACGCCCTCTCTGGCGTTTTCGATCTTAAGCTGCGACGCGGCAACAACCGAAAGCGAGAGTACCTGTTCCAGGTTGGGTTCAACGGCTTTGAGCTGGGACTTGAGGGACCATTCTCAAGCAAGAGCAACATAACTTACCTATTAAACTACCGCTACTCTACACTTGAGATTTTCGACTGGATTGGCATGCCCCTTCCAGTTAGCGCAGTGCCCTACTTTCAGGATATAACTGCTCATATCCATGTGCCAATGGGTAAGTTTGGCAGCACATCCATCTTTGCAATCGGTGGAAAGAATCATATCACCTTTGAACGGACCAAACGTGATAGCATTAACGAACTCTCTCGATTCGGATCAGGCACTGGAGTTTTGGGTGCCAACCATTCTATCTTTTTGAAAAACAGCGTAAAGATCACCGCTGGAGTAGCTCTTACCCACCGCAACGATTTCACCACCGATACATCTGTTTCCAATACTGGCAGAATAGTAAACTGGTATGGGCACAATTCATGGGAAAGACGATTACAAGCTCAGCTTTCGGTAAGATATAAAATCGATAATCGCAATACCCTTCAAGCGGGACTAAGCCACTCATCGGGTTGGATTTCGTTAAAGGATAGCACCTTCTATGTTCCCTTTAATCAGTTCTTCTACACAAACCGGATAAGCGGAAACTTTGCCTTAACTCAAAGTTTTAGCCAGCTTAGGCATCGGTTTAACGATGATCTATCTGCTGTTGTGGGGTTGCATCATCAGTATATATCAATTAGCCAAAGCCATGCTCTTGAGCCAAGACTTGGAATAAGTTACGATATCAGCGCAAACCACACCCTTAGCGCAGGATTAGGACAGCATAGCCAGATACAGCCTCGCCATATCTACTTTGTGGAAACACTAGTCGATACACTTTTGGGCACTTACAAACAGACCAACAAAAACCTTGGATTTACCAAGAGCATTCACTACGTAATTGGACATCAGTATGTATTTCGTAACCTACTGAGGATAAAAACCGAAGCATACTACCAGCAGCTAAGCAGTATACCCATCGAGCAAAATCCCAGCTACTTCTCGCTGATCAACTACGGAAATTTTGGGCTTGATGAGGGAAATAGCACCGATAGTCTTGTGAATAAGGGTAAAGGCTATAACTATGGAGTTGAGCTAACCGTTGAAAGGTTCCTATCAAAGGGATATTACATGCTCTTCACTGCATCGCTTTTCGATTCGAAGTATGCTGGTAGCGATGGTATTTGGCGCAATACGCTGTTCAATAGCAACTTTGTGTTCAATTACGTTGGAGGATACGAAATAAAAGTTTCGCAGAATCATCGGCTATCATTCGATATAAAAGCGGTTTGGGCGGGTGGATTACGGAAATTACCCATCGATTTGAATGCTTCAATCCAGCGAAACCGAACCGTTTACGATTACAGCAATGCCTTTGCCTCACGCCATGGCGACTACTTCAGGATAGATACAAAAGCATCATACAAGTTGAACTTTAGCAAGGTAACGCATATTATTGCGGTTGAGCTGATTAACGCCACAAATCGTCGAAACCATTTTATACAGATCTACAACTCCGAAACTCAGCAGATCGAGGAGAGCACGCAACTTGGGCTAACCCCGCTGGTAATGTATAGAGTGGTGTTCTAAAATATTAAATGCTTTAGGACAAAATTCTTTCAGAATATCGATTGACGAACAAGCCTGCCTGCAGCAGGGAATTTCGATTTTAGAAGTGAAGTTTTCCATTGATACTTACTATTGCTTTTTCAATCATTTCTAAAAAAAGTTCCTTATCCTTTGGCAGCACCCCCTTTAGCACCAGTTGGTTCGACACATGATCGCTGCGGAAAATTACATTCTCAACGTTTAGGTTATCAATAAATGTTTTCAGTTCAGACAATAGTTCCCTGAGGTTCTGCTGCTGATAGTTACCATTGAACCTCTTCCTGAAATGCTCAATCCCAAAAGGCATGGTAAGGGTTAATGTGGAAAGGTACTTCGGGTTGATCTCATTGATAATCCGTGCCGAGTTCACAGCATGCTGATGGCTATACTGCCTTCCTCCCAATCCGCTGATAATCATGATTGATGTTTCGATTCCCGCATTGTGTGCCCTGCCTATTCCCTCAACTGTTGATTGATAGGTCTCGCCTTTATTTACTAAGCTCAATAATTCATCATCACCCGTTTCAATTCCTATGTAGAGCAATTTTAACCCAAAATTTCTCAGTAGTTTCAAATCATCATCGGTTTTAGAGAGGATATCCTTCGGGAGCGCATAGGATGAAATTCGCTGAAGTCTCCCAAAATGCTTATTAATTGACTCAAGGATTGGGATGAGTTTGCCTGCAGTGAGTACAAATGCATTGCCATCGGCAATGAAAACTTTTCGAATCCCTCGGTATATTCTTGCCAAAGCGATAATATCTGCATCAATCTTATCAAACCTCCTTACCTGAAATCTCTTAGATGTGTACATTTCGCAGAAGGCGCATCTATTCCACGAGCAACCGATTGTTGCCTGAACAATTGCGGAATATGCTTCGCCGGGAGGGCGAAAAAGGGGCTCGTCGTAATGAACGGGTGAAAGAATCATTTTCAGTAAATAGGCTTCAAAGATAATTTTTTGAAAACAAATCAACCAGCTAAACCAATCCCAAAAAACCAGATCAAAGGCAAACCAATTCAATCTGAAATACTGCAAATGCTAAACAACCTTATCGCTTCCCATCAGGGTGAGTTTGCAGCCCTACTTACTGCATTCTTCTGGACAATAACTGCATTGGCCTTCGAATCGGCCAGCAAGAAAGTTGGCTCACTTTCAGTAAACCTTATCCGTCTGGTGGCTGCATTCATATTCCTTAGCCTTTATTCCTGGTTCGTACGTGGGGTGATATTCCCCACCGATGCCAGTTCGCATAACTGGATTTGGCTCTCGCTCTCGGGTTTAGTGGGATTTGTTCTGGGTGATCTCTTTCTTTTTCAGGCTTACGTTGTGGTTGGTGCACGTATATCCATGCTGATCATGGCATTGGCTCCACCCATTGCTGCCCTTATAGGATGGGCATGGCTGGGAGAACAGATGACAATTAAACAAGGTGTTGCCATGTTGCTTACTTTTTCAGGAATTGCACTGGTCATCCTTCGTCGTGAAATTGATGACCCCGAACAGCTCAATGGAAATGGAAAAAGAAGGGTTCGATTCTCCTATCCCGCTTGGGGTCTCCTCCTTGCCTTTGGCGGAGCAGTTGGGCAGGGTGGTGGTTTGGTGCTTAGCAAGTATGGCATGGCCGAGTACGATGTGTTCTCCTCGGTTCAAATCAGGGTGCTTACTGGAGTAGTTGGCTTTACAGCACTTTTTGCTGTCCTTAACAAATGGAGTGCGTTGGGAAAAGCTCTACAAAACAGAAAAGCCATGGGTCGTTTATCCATTGGTGCATTTTTTGGTCCTTTTCTGGGCGTATCATTCTCGCTGTGGGCGGTTCGATTTACCACAACGGGTGTGGCATCGGCAATTATGTCCATTGTTCCCGTGCTTATCATCCCTTTCTCGGTGCTGATCATGAAAGAAAAATTTAACCCTAAGGAGCTAATCGGAGCCGTTATTGCTATTGGAGGAGTTATACTATTCTTCATTTAAGAAGTTGTTTATAGTATGAAAAGTTGCTCATTATAAACCATTTTCATATTTTTGAAAAAATAAGACTTGCAGATATTTGATTGTAAAGACATTGTAAATAAGTTTTAAATTAGGGGTATCCCAAAAGCTCACTGTGTGACTCAGTAAAGTACTCTGTGAACCTCTGTGAAATTTTTAATGTATTGTGCCACAGTGTATCACAGTGAAAACACAGAGTTCCTCAGAGAAATAAATCTAATTCTATAAGGCTTTTGAGACATCCTCAACTAAAAAAATTTTCGTTAAAAAATACTTGTGGAATCAACCTATTTTCATTACATAAAACATTAACCATGAAAACATTTCTAAAGAATTTAAGCGTAACTGCTGCCATCGTAATAATTCCGTTTTGCTTGAAAGCATACGATGATGCTCGCCTGATGCGATACCCCGATATCAATGGCGATCAGATAGTTTTCGTATATGCTGGAGATATTTGGACGGTGAATGCCAATGGCGGCGATGCCCGACAGCTTACTTCACATAAAGGGCTGGAGCTGTTCCCAAAAATCTCTCCCGATGGCAAGTGGATCGCCTTTTCGGCTGAGTATAGCGGTTCGCGACAGATTTACGTAATGCCATCGCAAGGGGGAACCCCAAAACAACTTACATACTACAACGATGTTGGAATAATCCCTCCACGTGGAGGTTTTGACAATGTGGTGCTGGGGTGGACTCCCGACAGTAAAAAAGTACTTTTCAGGGGTAACCGTACACCCTACGGCGAGAGAATGGGTAATTACTACCTGATCAGTATTGATGGTGGGCTTGAAGAGGAACTGCCAATACCTCATGGAGGTTTCGCAGATTTATCGCCTGATGGCAAAAAAATTGTCTTCACATACATCGATAGAGAGTTCCGCACATGGAAACGCTACAAGGGTGGCCGTGCGTCTAATCTATGGATTTACGATTTGGAGAAGAATACTTCAGAGGAGATTACCGATTTCAAGGGAACCGACCATATCCCAACATGGTACGGCAATAAGATATACTTCGCATCCGACCGCGACCTCTGGCTCAATATCCACAGCTACGATGTGAACTCCCGTGAGGTTAAGCAGATCACAAAGCACGACAAGTTTGATGTGATGTGGCCTAGCGGTAGCAACGGGCAAATTGTTTACGAAGTGGGTGGACATCTATACAAGCTGAACCTTACCACGGAAAAAACCGAACGTGTTGCGGTGAACATTCGCTACGATTTTGCCAATACACTTCCTTACCATAAAAATGTGAAGGACAACATACACAGCTTCACCATTTCTCCCAGCGGTAACCGGGTACTCTTCGATGCACGAGGTGATATTTTCTCTGTTCCGGCAGGCGAGGGAACAACCCATAACCTAACGAATACGCAAGGTGTTCGCTCCATCTTCCCTCAGTGGTCGCCCGATGGCAAATGGATTGCTTACTACTCGGACGAAAGTGGAGAATACGAAGTTTATCTTCTAGAAAATAAGGAAAATGTGGCGCCAAAGCAGATTACTAAAAACTCTAAAGGCTGGAAATACCCCGCCACCTGGTCACCCAACAGCAAGCTGCTGGTGTTCTTCGATCGCTCCATGAAACTTCAACTGCTGGATGTGGAATCAGGAAAAATTACCGTTATCGATACTCCAACCTCCGACGAGATCCGCAGCTACAATTTCTCACCCGACTCAAAGTGGATTACATACACCAAAAATGGTCCCAACGGACAGGGTGCCATTTGGGTCTATAGCATCGAAATGAACAAAACCCAACAGCTCACCGATAACACCTTTCCCGACAGAACACCTATTTTTTCGAAGTGTGGCAGCTATATCTTCTTTCTTTCAAATCGTGATTTCAATTTAGAATTCTCAAGTTTCGAATTTAACTATCTGTACAATAAGGCAACAAGGATTTATGCGCTTGCCCTAAGGAAAGATAGTCCAAGGCTCTTTGAGCCTAAAGAAACCACGGAGACTGTTGGAAAAGAAGAAAAAAAGGATGAAACTAAAAAGGATGTGGTTGTTACCATCGACTTTGAGGATGCCAACCAGCGTATTATGGCATTTCCTCTATCATCAGGGGGGTATTGGAATTTACAAGCGGTTGACGATGGAATAGTCTACTTCAACGATGCGGGAATTCAGCGTTATAACATCAAGGAGCAGAAGAACGATTTGATAATGGCAGGGATTGGAGTCGGTATTGTTTCCGCCGATGGGAAGAAGTTCCTTTATCGCAGCGGAGGTGATTATGGTGTAGCCTCACTTTCGCCCAACCAAAAGACAGGCGAGGGAAAGCTCAACCTCGATAACCTGACTATGCGAATTGAACCAAGGAAGGAGTGGGAGCAGATATTTGTTGACGGATGGCGAATCTTCCGCGATTTCTTCTACGTTGATAATCTGCACAATGTGGATTGGAATGGCTTCCGCCAAAAATACTCCGAGCTGTTACCCTACCTTAACCATCGCTTCGACCTTGACTACATCTTCGGTGAAATAATTGCCGAAACCAATACCGGTCATGCCTATGCCAACTGGGGCGACATTGAGAGGGTTAAGCGTGTTGAAACGGGTTTGCTGGGAGCAAAGCTAAAACCTGATCTAAAAAACAAGCGATTTGTTATCGAAAAGATATATGCAGGTGAGAACTGGAACCCCGATCGACGATCACCACTCACCGAGCAAGGCATAACAATTGCTGAAGGAGAATACCTGATTGGCATCGAAGGGAAGGAAATTACAACCGATGTAAACCCTTACAAGTCCCTTGAGAACAGGGTAAATGTTGCCACCAGAATCACCGTGAACAGCAAGCCTACGGCTGTTGGCGCTCGCACCTACACCATTCGTCCCATTGCCAGCGAGCTGGAGCTAATTCACCTCGACTGGGTTAACTCCCGTCGTGCCATGGTGGATAAGCTCTCTGGAGGGCGCATAGGATACATCTATGTACCCAACACAGCGGCTGAGGGTAACCGCGAGTTGCACCGCGGAATGTATGCCTACCACCACAAGGATGCGCTGATAATCGACGAGCGTTTCAACGGTGGTGGCTTTATCCCCGATAGGATGGTTGAAATGCTTACCCGCGAAACCCATGCCCTCTGGCATAGGGCAGGACTTGAACCCATGCGAACACCTGGTATTTCCCACGATGGACCCAAGGCCATGCTGATAAATCAATACTCATCATCAGGTGGTGATGCGTTTCCATACTTCTTCCGCCAGAAAAACCTTGGAACTATAATTGGCACCAGAACATGGGGAGGATTAGTTGGCATGAGTGGTAACGCAGGGTTAATGGATGGCGGTTATATTGCCGTTCCCCGCTTTGGTATTTACAACCAGGAAGGCGAGTGGATTATAGAAGGCATTGGCGTTTACCCCGATATAGAGGTGATTGATGCACCGCACCTGCTGTACAAAGGTCATGACCCCTCACTGGAAAAAGCCGTTGAAGTATTGCTTAAGCAGCTGGAGGAAAATCCTCCAAAAAAATGGCCTGTACCTGCAAATCCCGATCGCTCAGGGTGGATCGAGGTGGAGATAAAACCTTAACAGTCCGAGCGCGACTCCAAGTCGCACCCGGACTGTTACCAAAAAAGGCTAAATAAATACTTTTAATGAACCGACTAAACTACATCGATCAGCTAAGAGCTCTGGCAATCTTTATGATTATCTTCGAGCATAATGACCACTCATCGTGGCTAAGCGCTTTCTCAACCTCCTTCAGCGTTCCGCTATTCTTCATCATCTCGGGTTTTGTGAGCAGGGATAAGGAAAGCATTTGCCTATGGGAATACCTAAAAAAGCAGTTCAACCGGTTGATTGTGCCCTATTTCTCCATAAGCATTCTGCTTTTTATCTTCTGGTTTTTCGTGGGCAGGCATTACGGCGAGAGTGCTGAACATGCATACGACCCCATAAAGAACCTCATCGGTATTGTTTACGCTCAGGGTGGACCCGAATATATGAACTGGGGTATTCCCATGTGGTTTCTGCCAGCTCTCTTTGTGGTTGGGCTCATTGACTTTTTTGTTTCCAAAATGCCATTTAAACTTCGTTTTATTCCATTGCTTGGACTACCGGTCTTAGGGTATGTCCTATTCGAGCAAACAGGATTTCATTTCCCCTGGAGTATCGACGTGGCAATGGCTGTTTACGGGTTTTACTTCCTGGGTGGGTTGATTCGCAGGTTTCAGGTTGTCGATCGGATGACTAGCCAAAAGGCTTTATTTGCAATAACAATTTTTTTTCTGATAATCCATACCATAGGAGCCAACTATAATGGCAGAGTACTTTACTACTACAGCGATTACGGGCATTATTTCCCCATGATGTACCTTAACGGCATAACAGGTTTTATTTGGGTATTCAGTCTTTTCAAACTTTTACCCACATTCAAACCCATTACATGGGTTGGTCGTAATACCCTGCCACTACTGGGGTTCCATCTGCTTGCCATGACCTTCATCAAGGGCTTTGCCCTATTTGTGCTGGGCATTGAAATTGATTTCAACGTCTGGTTGTCGTTGATCTTCGCAGTGCTTCAAATTGCCCTGGTGGTGCCGTTAATACTTATCCTGAACCGATACCTCCCGTTTATGGTTGGAAATCTGGGGAAAAAAGGCTCTGCTTAGCATCAAAGAAAGGCGAATGGATGGCTGCACCGTGGAGAATGGTGTGAAAAAGAAAGGAAGTATTGATCGGTTTATGCCGATTGAGCAACAGGTTCTCAACCTTCTCAGGAAATTTGCTCCTGTACGATTGCGATAGCCAGATAAAACCCGCTGGGTTTTGCTCTGCAGCAGTATTGTTGGTATGGAGCCATTTACCCTCCTCGCCAAACGACTGGCCATGATCGGAAAGGAATACCAGGATCGAGTTCTTCCCCTCAATGCTTTCAATGATTATATCAAGCAGATAATCGGAGAAAAGCGTTGCGTTATCGTATGAGTTGATCATCCTCTCACGGTTTGCCTCTGAGATAACCTTCGTCTCCATTATCGGCGTAAAAACGGCAAAGCTGTCGGGGTAGTTGCTGTTGTACCACCAGTGATTTCCAATAAAATGCATGTTAATCAACAACCTTGATTTGTTCTGATCAATCATTCGTGCAAACGGTTCCAGCAGATCGGAGTCCATTTTCTTCAAAACGCTGTAATCGGAGAGCTGTGGCTTGTTGATAAACACCGTATCGCATTCGCCAACAAAAAACCTGTAGGTTTTGGTTGGGTTCTGGTTTCCCAACCAAACTGTATAGTACGTGCTACTCTTGAATGCATCGATAAAGGAACTCTCGGTTGCAGCAGGATCAATGGAATCTGCCTTTGCCCGTGTAAGGATATAGGGCAAGCTCTGGGCGGTATGGGTATAGGGCGAGAAAATATGGGGTAAGGAAATCACCCCCCGCCTCTCCATGTGGGGCATGGTTTCCCTGTGATAGCCGTTCATCTGCACATGATCGGCACGCAGGGCCTCGCCAATGACAAGAACAACGATGAGCGAATCCTGCCCGGTGTAAGCCCTCTCTCCCATCATCAGCCTTTCCCTCGATATCTCCTTTCTCTCCTTATAGTACTCCATCGTTGCCAGGTAGTACGAGAAGGGATTGCGCTGCAACATGGTGTTGTACCTCTTCTGATTCACAAACCAAAAAATTGAGTAGCAAGCAACGAAAAGGGCTATGGCAATATACACCTGCTTTTTGGTCCACCTAACTCTAAACCGGATGATAATTGCAAAGACGCTTAACCCAAGGGTAAGCAACAGGATAATCACCAAAGGAATAGAAAGGAACCCCGATGCTTCCATGAAGTTTGTATAGAAAATCGATTCGATTAGCGCAGAGTTAATGCTCACATCGAACTGCCATGTAAAAAGGGCTGTTGCTGTCGCAACCATGGTAAACAAAGGAAAGATCACAAGGAACACGTACCGGTTCAGGCTAAACAGAAGTACCAGACAGAACATCCCCAAAGCTGAAACAAGCCAATGTCCACCAACAAGAACAGTATCCCTAAAGCCCTCAAAAGGGTAATGCCTGTAGTTTGGCATGAGGATTAATATGGAAAAGACCAGTGTGGTAAGAACCACAAAAAGGATAAGAGGGAAGTGTCTTTTCAGGTATTCCATCGTTTTTTTTGGTAAAAGTATGTAAAAATGTGTTATGCCAGTTTAAAAACAGCCATTGATAAAAAGAGAAAAACTTCGGTAAAGTTTTTTTTTATAGCCTAAGAGTGTTTTGGTGCGCTCGATTTTGGAAAAACAAAAGTTGAACAATGCGAACTATTCATTATGTAAACAAAAGTACAACCTAAAATGATATATTTGCGAATTGAAAAATATTATTGCATTATGAATAAAAGGGAAATATATTACTTGCTTAGCCCATCTCTACGACGATTCGTCAGAAGATTGTATTATCTCCCTATTGATTTATTTGAAGGGATCACTGGTAAACGAGATAGGATTACACCCCCTAAAGGAAAAATATTTATAGGTTCGGGCGATTTTTTAATGCAGGGCGAAAGGCTTTTAAATATACTTATTCAGCATGGTGGGCTTAAGCCTTACCATCGTGTGTTAGATGTTGGAAGTGGTATTGGTAGACTAGCCATTCCTTTGACAAAATATCTCGATTCAAAAGGTTCATATGAAGGTTTCGACATAGTAGAGGCTGGCATACGCTGGTGTAATGATAAAATCACGCCTCAATATCCTAACTTTAACTTTCTCCATATTGATCTTAAAAATGATCTATACAATCTGAGGACTAATGCTGAAGCAAAAAATTTTATTTTCCCATATAATGAAAATGATTTCGATTTAGTATTCCTTTTTTCTGTATTCACTCATATGCTGCCCGAAGACGTTGACAACTATTTAAACCAAATCGGAAGGGTACTTAAAGAAGGTGGTACTTGTCTGGCTACCTTTTTTGTTCTCAACAATGAGAGCGGTGATTTTATGGCTAAAAATGATAGTTTTAGGTTTAATTACGACTATGGCAACTACCTACTTTTTGATCCCAAAGTTAAAGAAGCAAACGTTGCTTTCAGAGAATCCTACTTAGAACAGCTAATTGAAAAGAATAAACTCTCAATTGAACAGGTGCACTATGGTTTCTGGTCTGGCAGGGAAAAATCTGATTGCATTGACTTTCAGGATACCTTAATTTTGAAAAAGCAATAATACCAGGGAGATGGATAATGCCCCCTGCTACCGCACGAGTCTCTCGTGTGGTAACTAAGCAAATGAAATGAAAAGCAAAACCCGCCATTTTGGGCGGGTTTTGTTGCGTTATTTGGATTTTTTACCCGCATCCAGAGGGTTACCGTAGAACTCAAGAGGTGAGCGGATGGCAGGGAAGGAACTTGAGGAGTGCTGCGCTGTTGATAACAACCGGAGAAAGGGGCTGTTGCCATCAGGAATAGTACCGGAAAAAGCCAGCCCAAAGCGTAGCGATTGCACTCCGAATGCCAAATACGCGCAGCCGTAGAGTTCAAGGGAACGCTCTGGCCGCGGTGAGTTTTCTTTGCTACTTTTCTTTTGGTGGTAGCAAAAGAAAGTAGGTGGGGTCTGGGGCAACGCCCCAATGAAAAACTTCATTATTCAACGTTCATTATTTCATTCGAATGCCAAATATCGAACGCAGAATGTTGAATGCACCGCTGTCGGTTTTTCCTTGGCAGAGCCAAAAGAGATATTTACGACTTAGGCGCAGCCTAAGCCGAACGTGGGCAACACCCCAATGAATAGAACTTCGTGTGTTTGTACATAAATAGCATGTTTTCCAACCTACGGCAGGTTTCGCCCGCCACAAAAACCCAATAGGTGTTATTTCCGCTGTTGGAAACAATTGTGTTCAAAAATCGTTAAATTTGCATAAACCATATAATGAGGAAGCAGTATGAAAAGTATTGAAATGACAGCAGTCTTTGAGCCCTGCCCCGAGGGTGGATATATGGCATACATACAAGAGATTTCAGGAATAAACTCTCAAGGCGAAACTCTTGAAGAAGCCAAGGAAAATCTTGCCGATGCTGTTAATTTGATGTTTGAGGAGCTTAGGGCTCCAATCCGAAAGGCTAAATCGAAAAAGACCATTACCCAAACCATTACCTTTAACCTTCTATGAAAAGGGTTAAGCTAATCAAATACATAGAGAAAAGCGGCTGTGTATTTGTTAGAGACGGTGCAAATCATACTCTGTACAAGAATATTAAGAATGGTAAACTATCCACCATCCCAAGGCACTCGGACATAAAGGAGAATTTATGTAGAAAAATATGTAAGGACCTTGGTATCGATGATATCCTAAAATAGCAGAGCGGGTGGAACGGCGAAGTCCTTTTGAGCCGAAGGCGAATAACCATATTTTCCCTTGAAAAACTTCATTATTCAGCGTTCATTATTCCATTTGAATGCCGAATATCGAACGCAGAATGTTGATGAACCGCCATCGGTTTTTCCTTGGCAGAGCCTACCTTCGGCAGGTAAACAAAAAGAGATAGATACGACTTAGGCACAGCCTAAGTCGAACTGGGTAATATTGTTGAATCGCGCACCCATATCCATGCCCCCACAGGCATCTGCGCCGTGTACAAAAAAATTGGAACTTCCGAAACTTTTCACTACATTCACACCGACTATCTGGGTTCGTGGCTTGCCATAACCGATGGCAATGGTTCTTTGACACACAACCACAGCTACGATGCGTGGGGCCGCCCCCGCGATCCGTTTACCTGGGAGCTGATGCCCATCGATATCAGGGATGCCATGCTGAGCCTAACCGCCATGCAGCCCCACTTCGACAGGGGCTATACGGGACACAGCCTGTCCCGATGCAGCGCAGCAAATCGGGAAGCATATGGCGGGCTTTGGCTTAATAAACATGAATGGTAGGCTTTACGACCCCTACCTCCAGCGCTTCCTCAGCCCCGACCCGTATGTGCAATCACCACACAACGCACAAAACTACAACCGGTACGCCTACGCCCTGAACAACCCCTTGATGTACACGGATCCGAGCGGGTACCATCAACAATCAGTCCTTGATGTTATTAATTACATACTAAAAAACTGGAATAACTTTCGTGATGGGTTTACCACTTTCTTTTTTTCCGGTGGGTATTGTACCAATTTTAATGGTGGTTTGGGCTCGTATGGGGACAATGCCACGGGACACTCTGGGGGTGGCGGTTTATTTAGTCGGGGTACCATGATTTATTTCAATTTTTGGCTTATCGAGAGCGGGACATGGTCTTTCTTCCGATGGAATGACAGAAAATTAGGAAGTGCACAATGGAGTTTTGGCATAAGACGTTTTGTGTGGAACGGTTGGGGGGCTGGTGCAGGCGGAACCGCGCAGGCATACGGAGGCGACTACGGTATGAGCGCCCTAGGGCTGCAGGGGCCGAGAGGCGATGCGGGTGCAGATATTTTTAGCTTTAGCAACTTTGATGGGGATGGGTCCCAAGATCAAGGGGGTGGTTCATCATCCTGGGGTAGCATTTTATTCCCCCGGGGCGTGCGCAACAATTCAAGCGAGGTTATTTATGTATTGGAGAACTGGGGTGAACCATGGAAGCCTCTAAAACCAAATAAATCTTGGTACAAACCCTTTGATGCAGTAAGGGCACATGGCGTAATCATTAAGGTAAATGATTTGCAAACTTTTGGTCCTTTTAGGATAAATATAACAGTTGTAGATAAGGCTTACCCGAATGACAGCGGTTTTAGGTATGATGCTCTCGATATGAGCATAAACCAGTTTCTCAACTTCTTTTATGGTTTGTTTTTCGATAAAACTAAAGAAACTTTTATACCAGAGAATACTCCTGGTTGGGAATAATGAGTAAGAAAAAATAAATGGTATGAAAAAGAAAATACTTTGGGTTACTCTTGGAATAACCCTCCTTTTAGCTGTATATGGTTGGGGAAATAGGTTATTCACTTTATGCGCTTTCAGGGTTCTAGGGATTGAGGTACTTGACTTAGGCTATGATTTTTATAACTACTTGGATGCAACCATAAGGGTTAAAACTGATAGCGCAACTCACCAAATAACATTCGGTGCTATAAAACCAAAATCTTTCATCAAACGAGGTTTTTTAATAAAAGGGATCAACGGATATACACTATTAAGCTATTCCTGCCAAGATAATTCTTGGCGAAAAGATTATTGTAATGAAATTGGTCGGTATGTTGCAACCCGAGGATTTTCATTAAATATAATTATTAAAGAAAAATCTGTTTTCTCCCATTTTTTTGGAATTGAGGAGTTTAATATCCCCTACATTGTAAAAAATATCTCCACCATTGAGGCACAGCTGATGAGCATCCCCGACGACCGCTACAGCTACTACCGCAGCGAGAGGGGCGACGAGGTGTACTTCAAGCGGGTACATAGGGAGCCCGGTATATTGGATAAACTTATGAAGGAGGTTGAGAGCAACGACACGCTGTTCGTGTTCCAGAACCCCAACTGCAACCCTGAGAGGCTGAGGAGGTCAGAATAAAAAACCTCACCTCGCTACTGGTTTTATCATGTGGTAGCGAAGCAAAGGGAAATGAAAAGCGAAACCCGCCTGTTTGGGCGGGTTTTGTGCGTTTTATAGCATGACGATATTACTTGCTACGGTGTTACCAAGAAGAGAGTTCATTTACATCTCATAGGGGTTCACTACCCTAAGGTTCTCAATGGCCTTAAAGTCTTTGGTGTTACGAGACACTAGCACCAAGTTGTTAATCAGCGCGGATGCGGCAATGATGGCATCGGGTAGTTTTATTCTGTACAAACTTCGAAGTTGGATTGTTTTATCCACAACAGAATTATCCATAGGGTGAATATTGGAACAAGCAACGAAATCGACTAAATCCTGCTCTACTCCTGAAAACCCGAGCAGTTCAATTTTGTTGATTACTGATAGGTTTATTTCATCATCAATAATCTTTGCAATCAAACTTTTTGCTTTGTCGGGTAACCTGTTACCCATATAATCCAGTACCGTATTGGTGTCTAATAGGTATCTCGTTCCCATTCGTTGCGAATTTGGGTTAGTTCTTTTTGCAACTCTTCAGCTCTTTCTGCCGACAGACATCCGGCGAAACGTTCCGAGAGTTTTTGCTTAGCTTTTGTGGCTTTCCCTTCAATAACCCGGAGTATATTCATTCGTTCCAGATTGTTTAGGAGAGCTAAAGCAATATCATTTTTTATCTCAATAGTTACTATTCTCATAACTATTCATGGTTTCTATTAGTACAATAATAATTACAAATATACGAAACCATTAATAAACTTGTTGGTCAACACATAATCTTTTTGTATGAAGACAAAAAGAAAAAGTTTTTTGTACCTTCGTCCTAGCGTTCTTTGAAAGCAGCCCCCGTTCGACCGGGGCTATACGGGGCGCAGCCTGTCCCGATGCAGCGCAGCAAATCGGGAAGCATATGGCAGGATTTGGGCTGATAAACATGAATGGCCGTTTGTACGACCCCTACCTCCAGCGCTTTCTCAGCCCCGACCCAATTATTCAGGCTCCCGGCAATGCGCAAAATTACAATAGGTACAGCTACTGCCTAAACAATCCCTTGATGTACACGGATCCGAGTGGGTATGCTATACAGGATTTCTACCTTGGGTGGCATAACGCTAATTTCGCTGGTGGTGGGAGTGAGGCTAATAACTATGGTCCGGATTATACGCCCTATTACTCTTTTGGTAACTTATTTGGAAGAAGTATTGCATTCCATAGGGGGATGGAGGGAATGTACTTTGGATGGGCAAAACTATTTTTTAGCGGTGTTACTAATACTCGTTTTTGGGATTTTCTTTTTTCAGGAGGAAAATATAATCGAGATGGGAGGAATGTACTACATGGGAAACATGCTATCCACTATCTTAAGCAAAAGTACAATTTCGTTTATGGTAGCCAAGAGGATCCTGCGGGAAACATGGAGATTTGGGGTGTTTTATTCAATAAAGGTTTTTCTCTAAAAATCCCATACTACAGGTTAACCGGCAGTTACTACAATCCCCATCCATTGTTTTCTACTCCATCAGTCAGTAATGAAGGAGTTGATATATATAACTGGTCAAACCTCGGTTTAAATGCTGTAAACTTACTTTCTCATACTATTAAAACAAGACAGTTACCTGAAATGCTCCAGCTTGAAGCTTTGGGGGCAAAATATATACAGGGTGTTAAATCCGCAGGTACATGGTGTACGCGTATGGGTGTTGGAACATCCATTGCAAGTGGTTTTGTTAGTGTTGTTGCCTATATGTCGATAGAAAATCCTACATGGGGAAACAAGGCTCAATTAGCTGTGGGACTAACATCCAGTGTATTATCTGCAATACCTTATACAACTTATGTAGGCGTTGGAATTGGATTGACAGATGTTGCCGGGGGCTTTAATGGATGGTATAACGCATGGAACAGCTCGGAAATAATGTATAATACTGTAGGATGGACAGTTTTGCCAATAAATTCACCTACGGGTATGCCAATCATAATAGGATGGTAGAATAGCTAAAAACAAAAAGCTAATGAAAACAGCATATTATTACCTGTATTATAGAATTTATTGTTTGTGGAAAAAAATGCCTGGCAGGGATCATGCTTTCAGTGCTATGGCTGCCGTTAGTCTTTTAATTCTTTTTAATATCGCAACAATTATTGGATATTTCAGCTTGTTTAATATTTCCAATGTTGAAAAATATAAAATTCCACTATTTGTATTTGCAATAACTGTCTTAGTAATAAATTATTATGTATTTATACATAAAAAAAAGTTTGAAAAAATAGAAGCGATTTTTATTAATGAAAGCAAAGAACAAAAAAGAACCAACTCTGTGATTGTTATAGCGTATGTTCTTCTGACTTTTATTTTTCTATTTTGGGTACTAATTAATAAATAACATTTGATTGAAACAGAATAAGAGACCCCTGTCCGGCGATCCCCCGCTACCGTACGATTTTATCGTGTGGTAACGAAGCAAATAAAATAGCTATATTTGCTTAATGAGCAGAAATTACAAATTTCATAACCCTGAAGGGGTTTACTTTGTTAGCTTTGCTGTGGTTGAATGGATTGATGTTTTTACCCGCAACGAATATAAAAATATTCTTGTTAACAGCCTTGTGTTTTGCCAAAAAGAGAAGGGGATGGAGATTTTCGCATGGTGCATAATGACCAACCATCTGCACTTAGTATTCAGAAGTGTAAGCGGGCAGAGACCTGAATTGCTGCTGGGTGATTTTAAAAGGTTCACCAGCAAGGAGGTTGTTAAAGCGATAAAGGAAAACCCCAGAGAAAGCAGAAAAGAGTGGCTTTTGGAGCAATTTAAGAAGGCGGGTTCAAACTCTTCAAATGTGAAGGAATTTCAGTTCTGGCAGCATAATAACAAGCCCATTGAACTCTGGAGTAACAAGGTGATATTTGAAAAAATTAGTTATATCCACAATAATCCTGTTGAGGAAGGTTTGGTTTACTACCCGCAAGATTATGTTTATAGCAGTGCCAAGGATTACGCTGGAGAGGAGGGCTTAATAAAAGGGGTGATTGTGGCTAGGTAGAGATTTTGCTATCGCAAAAACCACACGATGAAATCGTGCGGCAGCGGTGGGGCAAACCCTGCTACCGCAGGAGTCTCTCGTGTGGTAACGAAGCAAAGGAAATGAAAGTCGAAACCCGCCTGTTTGGGCGGGTTTCGTGCGCTATTTGGAATTTTGACCCGCATCCAGAGGGTTACCGTAGAACTCAAGGATTGAGCGGATGGCAGGGAAGGGACTTAAGGAGTGCTGCGCTGGTGAAAACAAATGGAGAAAGGAGCAGTTGCCATCTGGAATAGTACCTAGAAAACCTAGCCCAAAACGAAGCGATTGCACTCCGAATGCCAAATCCGCTCAGCCGTAGAGTTCAAGGGAACACTCTGGCCGCGGTGAGTTTTCTTTGCTTTCTCATCTAGGAGAAAGTAAGGGAAGGTTTTATGTTTTCGCTGTGATTAGCTATCATGTCCTAAAAAATCGTTAATGAGGAGAAAAATATTTGCAGGAAAAATAATCTTTTTGATGGGGGTGTGCCATTGCTCAAAACAAGAGTTTTAACTAGCAATCAAGTAGTTGTTTGGCAACATGCTTAACCACTTCCACATTCACCGAGTTGCCAAACTGCTTGTATGCCTGCTGGTTGTTGGTATTGATCTTGAAATCTTGCGGAAAACTCTGTAGGTTTGCCGCTTCGCGGGGGGTAATCCGCCGTTTTTCCCAGCCAATAATGGGGACATGTACCATGGCAACCAGAGCAGGGAACTCGGTGGGGCGCTTAACCCTTATGCCCGATGGGCGAAACTGAATAATGCCTTCCCATACGCTGTTAATGCTGGTGCCAGCTTGCCATTCGAACTTGGTATGTGTGGGGACAAACTCTTTTAACCCGTTGTACTTGTCTAACCAATTATCGATATGCTTCTTATTGGCTTGGTATAGCTGGTGGTTTTTGGTGATGAACTCCTGCTTCCATCCTGGAAGGTCGGATATATCATATTTCCCCCGAAACTCTTCAGCCCAAACCGGGAATCCGATAACCCTGTGGTTAAGACCCTGAAGAAAATCGTCCCATGCCCGTATAACGTACTCTTCATAGTCCGAAATAAAAAACTCCTTTGAAGGGGATCCGTTCAGGATTTGCTTGGATTGGGAATGGTTACGTTTTACCCTGGGCACTTCGATGCTAAGAGTTTTTTTGCTTGATAATTCTTGGAGTACGCCAGGAATATAAACCCTTTCGCGAAGTTGAGGGATGCCGATTTGATGCGGGCTGATTAGGATGGGTTTATCGGGAATGAGATAGCCCAAATTGCAAAGATTATCATGAATAACACGCCAGGTACGTCCGCCATCGTGTGCCACCAGATTACGAACGTTCTCAAGGAGAATATACTTAGGGAGGTGATACTTAAGAATTCGTAGTATATCGAAAAACAGGGTTCCTCGGGTATCATCAAATCCGTTCTGTTTACCCGCCTTGGAGAATGCCTGACAGGGAAACCCTGCACACAGCACATCGTGCTTAGGGATCAACGATTCTGGAACTTGAGTAATATCGTGGCTCGAATCTATCCCGAAATTCTCTCGATAGGTTTCAATGGCAGACTGGTCAATTTCCGAAGCAAAAACACATTCACCGCCAAGGTGGTTCATGGCCACATGAAATCCACCGATCCCAGCAAAAAGATCTATAAATCGGAAACTTTTCATTTCCTGTTCAGAATTATCAGAGCGGCAATAACCCCGGGGACCCATCCGCATAGCGTAAGCAAAAATACGATTAGTACGGAGCCACAACCATATCCAATTACTGAAAGTGGTGGGAAAATAATGGCGAGAATAACACGGATCAATGACATGTTCGCTTTTTACACTTAATTTTTAAAAATATTTACAAAGGAAAAGAGAAGGAGGTCCTTAAAAAAATCAATAAATATTAAGATTTCAATTTGAGCTATTTTTAGTCTCCTTCTTTATTTCCTCTACCACCTTCTTAAGCTCTTCGTAAAGTGTTTTACTGGTTTTTTTAACCTCTTCGAGGAACTTTTTAAGGTCGTCATCAAGTCGGTTATCAACGTAATACTGAACCTTGGTACGTAACTCCTCCATATCATCTTTAAGGTGCTCGTCGTAAAATACTCCAATTTCGCTGGCAGCTCTTAATCCATTATACTTTAGCTGATAACCAGTAATCCTCATTTTTTCCTCCAGAGTAAACTGGTTCCTAAACTTTTCGTACCACTCATTGTTGAAACGTGCATACCTTTCGTTGGCATATTCCCATTGCTCAACTGAGTAGGTTTTGTAGTTTTCCGAAACTTCGTCAATAAAACGTTTGTACCTTTCAAGGTAATCTTCCTTTGAATAGGGATCGCATGATGAGAACATAATGGCTGCAATTAAAAAAATGAACACTCTTTTCATCATTTAATTTTTTAAAAATTCACAGGGAAAGGTACTATATTTTATGCATAATTTGCTCATTTGTCCCCAGAAAAAATGAATTTACACCATTCAATGATAAAGGTAGGTTGTAAAAAAATTGAGCTATCTTGCAACATTAAAAAAGATAATCATAATGAAGATTTCATCCAACTTCGATAGCGGTAATATTGAAATAGTTAATGCTGAAAGACACGATAATATCCGCCTACGCATTCGTCCCGACACCTATGCCGATACATTTCAATGGTTTTACTTCAGGCTTCATGGAGCCGAGGGATTTCCCTGTGTGATGCATATAGAGAATGCAGGAGAGGCAAGTTATCCTGAGGGATGGGACGATTACAGTGTTTATGCATCCTACGACAGGGTAGCCTGGTTTTGTGTGCCAACTTCATATGCAAATGGCATTCTAACCATTAAGCATACTCCCGAGGAGAATTCTGTTTTCTACGCATATTCAACTCCCTACACATACGATCAGCATTTGGATATGGTGAGCGCTGCTCAGCGTTCGCCCCTTTGCGTGCTTGAGTTTCTAGGCGAAACGGTGGAAAGGCGGGATATTGACCTTTTAATAGTTGGTGAACCCGATAAGACAAAGCTCAAAATTTGGATTATTGGAAGGCAGCATCCGGGAGAGCCTCAGGCAGAGTGGTTTATGCAGGGTTTGATCGAAAGGATTTTGGATGAAGATGACCCTGTTGCTCGTACCCTGCTGTCGAAGGCTACCTTCTACCTTGTCCCCAACATTAACATTGATGGTAGCATTGCGGGAAATCTGAGGGTAAACGCAGCAGGAAAGAACCTAAACCGCGAGTGGGGAAACCCTGATATGGCACTTAGCCCCGAAGTGTTCTACGTTAGGAAAAAGATGGAGGAAACAGGAGTTGATCTTTTCCTTGACATGCATGCCGATGAAGGATTGCCCTACTGTTTTGCTTCCGGTATTGAGGGCATACCCTCATTCGATGAAAGGCTTAGTTGGCTCATGGAAACCTTCAAAGCCAAATGGGCTGAGCAAAACCCTGATTTCCAAACGGAACAAGGTTATCCAAGGAATGAACCCGGTAAGGCAAACCTAAATATTGGATCAAAATACGTAGGAGAGAATTTTAAATGCCTTTCGCTTACCATTGAAATGCCATTCAAGGATAACGCCAATCTACCCGATAAGCTCTTTGGCTGGTCATCGTTACGATCGCTTAAGTTGGGCGAGAGTGTGCTCAATCCAATTCTTTCAATTATAGATACATTAAGGTAAAAAAATGCTAATTTTACTCACCAAAAAACTTGAGTTTATTCTTAATAATAGCATTAACACTATCGATATAAATTGCAAAATATGATTCATATGAAGATTAGTAAAAACAGCATAAACATAGTATCAATGAGCTTTGCAGCACTTATGCTATCGCTCGTTATAATTGGCTGTAAGGCCAAAAAGAATCAAAGCCATGCTTGGCATCCCCCATCCGATGAGTATGCCTTTATTGAGTACTACCAGATAAATGATGGTAAAGAAATTGAGGGAATTGCACCCCCGGGAATGAGAATTGATGGACCAACCTACTCGTACAGCTCCATCGATGGTGAGGTTAGCTCTTATCTTACACCTTCTTTTAGCAAGGATACACTGGTGGCAGTTTTGGCAAGAGGATTAGTTTTAAGGGGAACTGCAGGTGGAGGTCTACATAGCAGGCTGATTCCCATTAGTAAATTTCCCTTTACGGAGGCAATCATTACCATTGAATCAATCTCATCGAACGATATTAAATTTGAATTGGAAGGCGAAAGGGTGATTCTACCAGTAGGGCAGGAGTGGGAAAAAATTACCCAGTCAATAGACACTCTGTCATTACCCGACGGCAACGTAATAATTCAAAAATCCACAACCCAACGGGTTGTATTTCATGGATTTTTAAAGAAGGAAAATTTGATATTTAGATAAAGAATTTCTTAAAACGGTAAAATCAAACGCTTAGAGCTCTGATTGTGCTGGCAAGTTGTTCAACATTCATGTTCTCAAAATCTACTGTTATCCTGGCTTTTTCGTAGTATTTCTTGCGTTCTTCAAGTACTCGAAGTATGTAGTTGTTAAGTTCTTCCTGTGTTTTTCCCCATAGTAATGGCCTGTCCTTTTTAGATTCAATTAGCCTAGCCACAAGTTCAGATACCTCTACTCTAAGATATATGGTTATTCCCACTTTGTTCATAAAATCAACGCTGTTATAAAAACAGGAAGTGCCTCCTCCTGACGCAATAACCATGTCTCCCATCATCGCTGAAACTTCGCGAAGGGCTTCGTTTTCGATGGTGCGAAAATGTTCTTCACCATGAAATTCGAATAAAATCTTGATCGAGTTTTTGTGTTTTTCTTCTATATAGGTATCAAGATCGATAAATTGATAACCAAGGATTTGGGCTAGTTCTTCTCCAATGGTGGATTTTCCGCTACCCATAAAACCAATCAGGAAAACTTTCATCACAAAAGCTTTATTTGTTGGTATAAAGTTAAAAATCCTATATTAAAATGCAAAAAAATTGCAGAATATATTCTACAGATCCAACGACATTTGCGATGCCTTTCCAGTATCAGGTTGCTTCTCTTCAATTGAAGGTTCTTCCTCCTGTTCATTTATCATTTCCTGAGGTTTTTCCTTTTCGATTGGCTCTATGAACTTAGCCAACTTCACCTGATAATTCGAAATACGTTTTCCTTTTGCTTTAAATCCTTTTATCGCAATAAATTCATCCACATCAATATTTTCGGGTTGACGTGTTGAATATTTACCACCGAAGGTAACCTGAAGGCAAGGAAAGATGTCATCGTTAAGAGCGACAAGGTATGATTTGGTCCCGTTGGATATGAAGCTTTGAGGACGCTCAATAGGCTCAAATATGAAACGCTTGAGGTAGAAGAAGCCCTGTTCTCCGTCGAAGTATGCGGCTGAGTAAACCTTTTCAGCATCGTACTTCTTTATCATCAATACGTTATCGCCCACATGGGTGCTTGGGTCAAAACCCGAAAGGTAATACTCCCCATTCTTGTTAACCACAAGCAACTTTTCTGAACTGACAAAATCCCCTAAGTACTCACCACGTCCATCGTTGTTGAGGCGGAAAACATCCCAATCGAACCAAACCTTAATTCCTCCTAAAGTACTGCCAATTTGTTCCTTAACCTGAATTTTATGAATGGCGTATCGGGTAAAAATATTCCCCTGCGATTGGCGTCCTTTTATGGCCAGCTGGCTAAAGTCGAGTTCCAATATTAGGTTGCGAAGTCGTGGGCGGGGTTTAAGAAATATTTTAAGAACCTGGGCTTCGCCATTGCGGTTGGCACTCATGAAAAGGATTTGCGAACCTTCGGTTCCCTTGGTGATATCATATTCCTTATCGCGGGTAATACCTGTAATGGCACATCTCTTCATCATGATATCCCCATTACGTCCATCGCGATACAAGACGTTGTATATGGTACGCGAGTCGTTGCGCTTAAACACAGCGATATGCTCAATGTTTTTGCCAAAGAAAGCCTTGTCTTGTACCTTGGTGATCATATACTTGCCGTTTTTGAGGAACACGATCACCTCATCAATATCGGAGCATTCTCCTATGTATTCATCCTTCTTAAGCGAGGTTCCAAAAAATCCCTCCTCGCGGTTAACGTACAGTTTCTCGTTGGCAACAACAACCTTGGTTGCCTCAATGGTGTCGAAGCTACGAATCTCGGTGCGACGTTCGCGTCCCTTGCCATGCTTCTTCTTGATCTGTTGGAAGTAGTTTATTGTGTAGGAGACAATGTTTGCCAGATGGTTCTTCACTTCCTCCATCTCATCCTCAATACTCTTGATCAGCTCATCCGATTTAAAGCTGTCGTACTTCGAGATACGCTTGATTTTTATTTCAGTTAACTTAATAATATCGTCGCGTGTAACTTCACGTCTAAGCAACTTTTTGAAGGGTTCAAGTTCTCGGTCGATGGTTTCCAGAATCGATTCCCAGGTTTCGCATTGTTCAATGCTGATGTAGATTCGATTCTCAATAAAGATTTTTTCCAATGAGGATAAGTGCCAGTTTTCCTCCAGTTCGCTCAAGCGGATTTCCAGTTCACGGGTAAGCAAATATCTTGTTCTGTCAACCGATGTTTTTAGGATATCCTTAACCCCCATAAATCGGGGTTTATTGTCGAATATTACGCAGGAGTTTGGCGAGATGGAAACCTCGCAGTCGGTAAAGGCGTAAAGGGCATCTATGGTTTTATCGGGCGACACATCGGGAGCAAGATGAATCTGTATCTCTACATTCTCGGCAGTGTTGTCGTCAATCTTTTTTATCTTGATCTTCCCCTTATCGTTGGCCTTAACAATGGAGTCGATAAGAGTGGAAGTGGTTTTCCCGAAGGGAATCTCAGTGATAACTAAGGTTTTTCTATCAAGTTTCTGGATTTTTGCTCTTAGCTTTATGGCACCTCCACGCAGTCCATCATTATAGCGCGAGCAGTCTATGTAGCCTCCGGTTGGGAAATCGGGGTAAAGCTCAAAATCCTTATCCTTTAGGTAGGCAATGGCAGCATCAATTATTTCAACGAAATTATGGGGTAAAAGCTTTGATGCCAAACCAACCGCGATCCCTTCAACACCCTGTGCAAGCAGAAGAGGAAATTTGATGGGTAGGGTAACCGGTTCCTGATTGCGCCCATCGTAGCTGAGCATCCATTCTGTGGTTTTGGGGTTAAACACCACATCAAGGGCAAATTTCGAGAGTCTGGCTTCAATGTAACGCGGAGCTGCCGCTCCGTCGCCTGTGAGTATATTTCCCCAGTTTCCCTGCATGTCGATTAGCAGGTCTTTCTGTCCCAGTTGCACCAGCGCATCGCCTATGGAAGCATCGCCATGCGGGTGATACTGCATGGTGTAACCAATAATATTGGCTACTTTATTGTATCGCCCGTCATCCAAGCGTTTCATGGCGTGAAGGATACGTCGTTGAACGGGCTTCAACCCATCGTCGAGATGAGGAACAGCACGTTCCAAAATAACATATGAGGCATAGTCTAAGAACCAGTCCTTATACATCCCCGAAATGTGAACCTTAGTAGTCGTTTCGCCGGTAATACGTGCTATACGGTTGTGTTCTTCAGGGGATGGTTTGTGTGTACTATCTCCATTCAGTAAGGCTTCCGCTTCAAAATCGTCAAATTGCATTATCAAAAAAATGGATTGTAGTTTACAAAATTCGTTTATAACATTACCTCTTCTTCAACCTTATTGCCTTCAACCAACGATTCATCCAGCTCAAGGATATCCTCTTCTTCCAACACATCGCTTTCAAACCTAAGGTTTTCGATGATAAAGTCTTGCCTTTCGGGGGTGTTTTTCCCCATGAAAAACGATAGCAGATCGGGAATGGCATCATGCGATGAAATTCGCACAGGATCAATCCGCATGTCTTCACCAATAAAGTACTTAAACTCATCGGGTGAAATTTCGCCCAGCCCCTTAAAGCGGGTTATCTCTGGATTGGCCCCCAGCTCAACAATGGCTTTCTCCTTTTCATCTATGCTATAGCAGTAAATGGTTTTCTTTTTGTTTCGCACCCTGAAAAGTGGGGTTTGAAGTATGAAAAGGTGCTTTTGGCGAATAAGATCGGGGAAGAACTGCAGAAAAAACGTGATAAGTAACAGGCGGATGTGCATCCCGTCCACATCAGCATCGGTGGCTATAACCACTTTGTTGTATCGGATATTGTCAATATCTTCCTCAATGTTAAGAGCGGCCTGTAAAAGGTTAAACTCCTCGTTTTCGTAAACCACCTTTTTGGTTAACCCATAGCAATTAAGCGGTTTCCCTTTCAGCGAGAAAACCGCTTGGGTATTAACATCCCGACTTTTGGTAATTGAACCGCTTGCCGAATCACCCTCGGTGATGAAAAGGGTGGTTTCAATATTTCTTTCGTCTTTATCGCCGTAATGAACCCTGCAATCGCGCAGTTTTCGGTTATGAAGGCTTGCCTTTTTAGCCCTTTCGCGGGCCAATTTTTTGATGCCAGATATTGCCTTGCGCTCTTTCTCCGATTCCAGTATTTTTTTTAAGAGGATATCGGCTGTTTCGGAGTTTTTGTGAAGGTAGTTGTCAAGCGAATTCTTTACGAAATCGCCAATAAACTGGCGAATGGATGGTCCTTGCGGACCAATATCTTTGCTCCCTAATTTGGTTTTGGTTTGGCTCTCGAATACAGGCTCTTCAACCCGAACGCTCACGGCAGCAATAATCGATGTGCGAATATCCGACGCATCGAAATCCTTTTTATAGAACTCGCGAATGGTTTTAACGTAGGCTTCGCGGAAAGCGGCCAAATGGGTTCCACCTTGCGTTGTATGCTGTCCGTTAACAAATGCGTAGTAGTCTTCACCGTAACCATTTCCGTGTGTTATCGCTAACTCAATATCTGTACCCTTGATATGTATGGGAGGGTAAAGCTCTTGTCCTGATAGTTGCTCATTGAGCAGATCCAGCAAACCGTTCTTTGAACTATAGGGTATACCATTGAATTTAATGGAAAGCCCGGTATTGAGGTAGGTGTAATTTCGGATCATGGTTTCGATGTACTCCTGCTGAAAGTTAAACCGACCGAAAAGGGCTACATCGGGCACAAATTCAACCTTGGTACCGTTGCGTTCACTGGTGGTATCGAATTCCTGCTCGGAGAGCAGATTGCCACACGAAAAATCAACAATCCTGCCTTTTCCTTCCCGAAAACTTTGAATCGTGAATTTGGCAGATAGCGCATTTACAGCCTTGATACCAACACCATTAAGACCTACCGTTTTCTTAAAGACCTTTGAATCGTACTTGGCTCCAGTATTCATTTTTGAGGCGGCATCCCTCAGCTTACCAAGAGGGATTCCTCTTCCGTAATCGCGAATGGATACCGAGTTTTCAGAAATATTTAGGTCGATTGTTTTACCATGCCCCATCATGTACTCGTCAACAGAGTTGTCGAATACCTCCTTTAGCAATACGTAAATCCCATCATCAGGCTGCGATCCATCACCCAGCTTGCCAATGTACATGCCTGGCCTGAGCCTGATGTGCTCGTTCCATTCCAGTGTTCTAATGCTATCTTCTGCGTAAGTTCCGTCCATAAACAATACATCCTAATTAACCCACAAAAATAGCAATAAAATCAGGCTTTTCGAAAAGAGTTATCAACAGGAAATGAACAGGCGAGCCCGGTGACGACTATCTGAACGATGAGAAAAATAGTGTTGAACTGTTAAATTTTAAAAAATTTATGCTAGTCATTTAATGGGTTAAAGCCCTATCCTTTTCGTTTAAAACAAAATAGTTTTAACTTTGCCATTTATTTATCTAAACGTATTAATGGGAAAGAAGAAAAAAGAAAATACCGAAAAACTATTAAGCACTATAGTAGATGCCATAGTTGAAAAGAAGGGAGTTGATATTGTTAGCCTTGAATTGGGAAAACTGCCCAATGCCATTTGTAAATACTTTGTAATTTGTCATGCCGATTCCACCACTCAGGTTTCTGCCATTGCCGATAATATTGAAGACAGAGTTATTGAGCATTGTGCAGAAAAGGTATGGCAAAAAGGAGGTTATGAAAACAGCATTTGGATAATACTCGACTATGTGGATATAGTGGTGCATATTTTTCAGACTGAATGGAGACAATTCTATAAACTTGAAGGTCTCTGGGCAGATGCAAGTAGGATTAATTACGATGTGGATAAACTGGGAAAGGTTGTACCCAATAAAATATAGCGTTGAACAATGATTTACCGAACCATGTTTATAGTCAATTGAATTTATTTATAGCAAATATGTCAGATAAAGAGAATAAAGATAAAAGTAAAGAAAACCAGAAGGAGGGAAAGAAGAAGATTGTTGATTCCAATCCCACAACTGGGGGTGGTATTAAATTTGGAGGGAACAAGTTTAACGTTTATTGGATTTACATCCTGATAATTGCCACTATACTGGGGCTAAACTTTTTTTATAGTTCAAAGAGCCCGGTTGAAACCAGCCAACGCGAGGTGATCTTCCAGATGCTTGTTCAGGGGGATGTTGATAGAATGGTTTTGATAAGAAACCAGGGTAAGGTTGAGGTTTACATCAAGGAGAGGAGCATTGAAAAATATTCCGGCAAACTGGGTGAGAACGCTCAGAATGTACCCCGACATGGCCCACATTTTTTCTTCACCTATGGTGATATTGCCACCTTCGAGCGGCAGCTTGATGAAGCACAGGAAGGATTATTGCCTACCGAAAGGGTTTCCGTTAGTTACGAGGATAGACCAAACTATCTTGGGGAAATCATAACCTGGATATTGCCCATTCTCCTTTTAGTTGGAGTTTGGCTGTTCATTTTCAGACGAATGAGTCGTGGAGGGGCAGGTGGCCCTGGAAATATATTTAGCGTTGGCAAATCCAAAGCCCAGCTTTTCGACAAAGAGGCTACCATTAAAATCGACTTTAAGGATGTGGCTGGTCTTGAGGAGGCAAAGGTGGAGATCATGGAAATTGTCGATTTTCTAAAAAGTCCAAAGAAGTATACCGATCTTGGAGGGAAAATCCCCAAGGGCGTTCTGCTGGTTGGCCCCCCGGGAACCGGAAAAACACTTTTAGCGAAAGCTGTTGCCGGCGAAGCAAATGTTCCATTCTTTAGCATGTCAGGATCCGATTTTGTTGAGATGTTTGTAGGTGTGGGCGCATCGCGTGTGCGCGATCTTTTTAAGCAGGCTAAGGAAAAAGCACCCTGTATTGTGTTTATCGATGAGATTGATGCCATTGGACGAGCAAGAGGTAGAAATGTGAACTTCTCGGCTAATGATGAGCGTGAGAACACTCTTAATCAGCTACTCACCGAGATGGATGGCTTTGCATCAAATCAGGGTGTAATAATTCTTGCAGCCACAAACCGTGCTGATATCCTCGACAGAGCACTGATGCGTGCAGGTAGGTTTGATAGGCAGATTCACGTGGAGTTACCCGATTATAAGGAAAGACTTGACATATTTAAAGTACACCTCAAACCTCTTAAACTGGAAGAGAACTTCAGCATAGATTTTTTGGCAAAGCAAACTCCTGGTTTTTCAGGTGCTGATATAGCTAATGTATGCAATGAGGCAGCCCTTATTGCTGCACGAAAGAATAAAGCTTTTGTCGAAAAACAAGATTTTTTGGATGCCATCGACAGGATAATTGGTGGTTTAGAGAAGAAGAATAAAATCATTTCTCAGGAGGAAAAACGAACCATTGCTTTCCACGAATCAGGACATGCCACTGTGAGTTGGCTGCTTGAGCATGCAAACCCTCTCCTAAAAGTTTCCATAATTCCTCGCGGAAGAGCCCTGGGAGCTGCTTGGTATCTTCCCGAAGAACGTCAGTTAACCACTACAGAACAGCTTTTGGACGAGATGAGTTCTGCCCTAGGAGGTAGAGCTGCCGAGGAAATAATGTTCGGGAAAATATCTACAGGTGCACTTAACGACCTGGAAAAAATTACCAAGCAAGCTTATGCCATGGTGGCATACTTTGGTATGAGCAAGGGTATTCCCAATTTAAGCTTTTACGACTCATCTGGTCAGTCTGAGTACTCCTTCTCCAAACCCTACAGCGAGAAAACAGCGGAATTGATTGATAAAGAGGTTAAAACACTAGTAGAGGAAGCATATAAAAGGGCTAAGGAAATACTTACCAAGAATAAAAAAGGTTTGATAAAACTTGCGGATCTTTTACTTGAAAGAGAGGTGATCTTTAGTGAGGATCTCGAAGCCATTTTTGGACCAAGAAAATCGCACACCCGATCTGAAGAACTGGTTAAAAATATTGAAGAGGAAGAGAAGAGAACTGGGGAAGATGAAATGGTAAAAAAAACTGAAGAAGAGAATCAGAATAAAATTACATAATTTTGATCAATGGATAAACAGCAATGGATTTTGGTTTTTTCAACCAATATTCACCATCAGGCAGAAATTATAAAGCAAATGCTTGAAGCCAATGGTGTTGAAGCCGTGGTTATTAATAAACAGGATTCCGCATACCCTAGCATTGGAGAGGCAGAACTTTACGTTTATCCCGAAAAAGAACAGCTGGCTTTAAACCTAATAGAGAGTTTTGAAAGTTGAGTACATTTTTAAAAAGGACTATTAGCGGATCCCTCTTTGCCATTGCAATTTTGGGCTCCATTATTCTGGGACGAATAAGTTTTCTGCTGATTTTCTTGGCTTTGACCATAGGAACATTGATGGAGTTTTATCGATTTGCCTATAAGGCTCGAATCCGCCCACAGTATTTGTACGCCCTAATTCTGGGAACAATAATTTTTGTAATGAATTACCTATTTGCCATTGGTAAATTGGGAAACTATATTTTTCTTGGAATAATTCCACTGATAATCAGTGTTTTTATTATTGAATTGTTTCGAAATCACAACCGCCCTATGCATAATATTGCATTCACTCTGCTGGGCTTACTTTATGTTGCTTTCCCCTTTTCACTCCTGAACTACTTTGCTCTCAGCTACTCATCGTATCGAATTGGCTATCAAACCCATATTCTAATTGGATACTTTATTCTTCTATGGGCCAATGATACAGGAGCATATGCTTTTGGAATGAGCATTGGCAGGAATAGACTTTATCCAAAGATTTCCCCAAAAAAATCGTGGGAAGGATTAATAGGAGGTTTTTTTACTACTGCACTCATTGCATGGGTTATTTCTTTGTTTTTTACCAATATTTCTCTTTTCCATTGGATGACCATTGGGCTAATTACAGCGGTCATGAGCGTTTTTGGCGACTTGGTTGAATCCATGTTCAAACGAAGCCTTGAACTTAAAGATTCGGGGAAGTTCTTACCCGGTCATGGAGGTTTGCTAGACAGGTTCGACGGAATGTTACTTTCAGCACCAGTTGTTTTTGTTTACCTTGAAATGATGATGTTAATATAAATCCCTAAGCGATTCAAAATGTCTATTCATAAAGAAGGAGTTAAAAGTCTTATCGTTGTTTTTCTTACACTGATTGTTATCTGTTTTTCACTTTGGCTGGCTTTTGGAAATATTACCCTATATTTTTCATCGTTTGTATCAACACTATTTTTTTTATTTGTTCTTCGTTTCTTCCGTGAACCAAAGCGGATTATAAACTATAATAATGAGCATTTACTTTCACCTGCCGATGGAACAATAGTTGCTATTGAAGAGGTTTATGAGTCAGAGTACTTGAAAACTAAGTGCATTCAGATATCTATATTCATGTCGGTTTGGAATGTTCATATCAACTGGTATCCCATAAAAGGACGTGTTGAATTTTTCCGTTACCACCCTGGGAAGTATCTTGTTGCATGGCATCCCAAATCCTCAACTCTTAATGAAAGGACTTCAATTGCTCTTATGCGTGATGATGGCATAACCATTTTGTTTAGACAAATTGCCGGATACCTTGCCCGAAGAGTGGTTTGCTATGCAATGGAAAATCATTTGGTTGAACAGGGACAGCAGGTAGGTTTTATAAAACTTGGATCCAGAGTTGATATCTTTATACCATTAGACTCAGTAGTAAAGGTTGAACTAAATCAGAAGGTTGTTGGTACTCAAACAGTAATAGCCTTAGTACCAAACCAGAAGAATAAATAGTATTTTTTCCTTTAATTCTTAAACACTGATTTCTATGATTCGCAAATTTTCAATTTTGCTTACAGCCCTTGTTTTATTATTGTTTAGTAAAAAGTTAATTGCACAAACTGAGGTTGACGAGCGCGCAACAATACGTTTCGAACAGGGAATAGGATTTCATGCTCCTGATTCAACCTTTGGCATGAACCTGAGGTTCAGAATGCAAAATAGGGTTGGTCTTTCAACCTATTCAGAGAGTGATTTGGGAATTGAAGAGGTTGATGCACGTATCCGTAGGTTACGATTGCGATTGGATGGTTATACAAATAACCAGAAAATAACATACTATCTTCAGCTTTCCTTCTCCCGAAGCGATCAGGACTGGGACAATTCGAAGGTGCCAAATGTTATTCGCGATGCTATGGTTTACTATAACTATAGCCACAAATTGTACTTTGGTTTTGGGCAGGGGAAGTTGCCAGGAAACCGTCAGCGAATAATCTCGTCAGGCGAACAGCAGTTTACCGATAGATCAATTGTTAACAACGCCTTTAATATAGATCGGGATTTTGGTCTAATGACCTACTATACCAATAATCTAGGTTCATTGGTTTATAACCTAAAGGGAGCAATATCCAGCGGCGAAGGTCGCAACGCATTGGCATCGGATGATGGCCTAGCCTATACAGGCAGAATTGAACTCCTGCCCTTAGGCAAATTCACAAGCAATGGTGACTTCTCCGAGGGTGATCAGGTGCATGAACCAAAACCCAAACTTTCTCTTGCTGGGGGGTATAGCTATAACCATAAAGCACAGCGCGCAGGTGGACAAAGAGGATCATTCCTCTACGAAACTCGCGATATCGAAACCTGGTATCTGGATGCAGTATTCAAGTATATTGGCTGGTCGTTTTATACAGAATATATGAATCGGTTTGCAAATGATCCCATAACCCTCTCGGAAAATACCGACGAAAAACCAATCTATGTTTATTCTGGTTATGGATTTCTTGCCCAGCTTAGCTACTATTTCAAGAACAAAGTTGAAATTGGAGTACGATATTCATTTATTGATCCAACAACAACAATTTCAGCCTTCGAAGCCCGGAATAATGAGTACTCTCTGGGATTTACCAAATACCTTTATAAACATAAAGTCAAAGCTCAAACCAATTTGATTTATCAGCAGAAAGGGAAACTACAACCCGAGACGGATAGCAACGACAGATGGATTTTCCATTTTCAGGTTGAATTGGGTATTTGATTTTCGGCTAAATAAACATCAACAGGCTAACCGACATGATTACCATACCGGCAATCAATCCGTAAATGGATAGGTGATGCTCCCCATACTCCCGTGCAGCGGGCAACAGCTCATCGATGGATATGAAAACCATTATACCGGCCACTCCGGCAAAGAGTATCCCAAAGGTTAATTCTGTCAGAAATGGCATAAGAATGAGGTATCCAACCAAGGCACCAATAGGCTCAGCCAATCCCGAAAGGAAGGACAATGTAAATGCTTTTCTTTTATTTCCTGTGGCATAAACTATGGGAACCGAAACTGCAATACCCTCAGGTATGTTATGGATGGCAATGGCAACCGCAATGGCAATACCCAGGTTTGGATCGGAAAGGGCAGCAGTGAAAGTGGCAAGACCTTCGGGAAAGTTATGGATGGCAATAGCCAGAGCAGTAAAAATGCCCATACGCATCAACTTTTTGTTCTTTTTGGATCCACGCTCGGAATCTTCAATGAGTTTTATTTCATGAGGGTTTTCGGTTGAGGGGATAGACTTATCGATAATTGCTATCAATGCAATTCCTCCAAAAAATGAAGCTGCCGTTATCCATGATCCTGTATAATATCCAACTGCTTCCACAAGCGATTCCTTCGCTTTAAAAAAGATCTCAACAAACGACACGTAAATCATTACACCAGCAGAGAACCCTAAAGCTACCGATAAGAATTTTGTGTTGGTATGCTTGGCAAAGAAGGCTATTGTACTGCCAATGCCAGTCGATAATCCGGCAAAAAGGGTTAGGCCAAAGGCAAAAAGGATGTCGTTTAGTTCGTATTCCATTTTTAGGTTACCTGTTTTTTATCAATAATAGATTAAAGTATATTCTCTTGAAGAACGTTAATCTCATGAGAAAAGTTGAATGATGGATTATCTCTTTTTAGGTTATTGATTTTTTCCAGAGTATTCTCAACAAAGGAAATAAATTCTTTCGATTTGGGGTTGAATGGACGATGATTTATTGCTGCAAGAATTTCCTCAACCTTTAACGATGTCCTCTGGGCATCGTTTGCTATTGTTGTGTTTCGAAACTTATTCCATATATGGTCAATTGCCCTTGATGAAATGTGTAGCATGTCGTCGGCGTAAAAACGGTAGTCGCGCAGCTCATCCATCACTATTTCGTAGGATGGGAAGTAGAATACGTTTTCGGGAAATTTTTCAACAAGTTGGCTTACAGCCAAAATCAGTGTAGATTTGCTTACCTGATTTCCCACGGGTCCATCTTTCCAATGACGAATAGGGCTAATGGTTAAAATTACCTTAAGGTTTTTTTTCGCTTTAAGAATGCTTTCCAAAAGATCAGACCATAAATTGACTATTTCCGACACTGAGAGTAGGCTATGCTTAAACTCCCTTGCTGGAATTTTATGGCAATTGGCAACGGGAATCCCCATTTTTTTATGGTGGTAAACCCTGGCTGTGCCAAAAGTAATGGCCAAGAATTCAGTTTCCCTCCAAAAATTATGAGCCTGTCTTAAAGAAACGTTGATCCTCTTCAGGCAATCCTCTTGATTGGAGGATGAGAAGCTTGTATGGTGGTAAAAACTGAACCAGAGATTGTTGTATGTATTAAGATCATCCTCAACGAATGGCTGTCCGCTAATAATTCGTTTTAGCCCAAGAGCAACCGAAAGGGGGTTGTAAACAACCCCAAAGGGGTTGATCAGAACAGGGAACTTTCGTTCAAGCATTTTGTCCCCAATGCTTTCGGCAAAGCACGATCCTATAAATAGTGTAGGCGATGAGTAGTTTATCTCAAATGGATAATTATCAACATGAACTGGTGTGGTAAATGATTTTTCCATGGAGTCCTTAAAATTCCAGATTACCGCTAATCCACTCCTTGATCATCCTAAATACCTCCTCGTTAATAGTTTCGTTGTGCAGTTCATGATACATGTCCTTGAAGGGAATAAAGCTACATGTCTTAACCTTTTTCGACATTTCGAATGATTCTTTGTACTGGGTTACGGGATCAGAATCACCGTGAATAAGGAGGAATGGTTTCTCCAACTTTTCTATATTGGCGATGGCATAGTCGCTAGCTTTATTTATCTCGGTAAGAAGCCGCGGGGTTATTTTGCTATGATTCAGGGGGTCGGTTCTGTAGCTTTCAACAATTTCAGGCACATGGCTAATGCCCTCAGCATTCAGGGGTGCATTAATTTGCAACGCTGGTAATATACCGTTGAGAATTTTAACCAGAAAACTTAATATTGCAGAGGGCTTGTTTGTTAGTTTTAGCCATGGCGAAGTGGCAATTAGCAATCTAAATGGATTATGTTCTCTTAGTGCAAAATTTATAGCAATATTTCCACCCATGCTATGCCCGTAAAGTACTATTGGACTTCCGGGAAACAACATGCTTGCTTTGCTTAGTACAAGGTTTATCTCTTCCATGAATACTCCAAAGTTCCTAATATGCCCTCTTTTACCTTCCGATTGTCCATGACCATAATGATCCCATGCAAAAAAGCCGTAACCATACTTTAGAAATCTTTCGGCCCAATGTTTATATCGTAGTGAATGTTCACCCCATCCATGGCAAAGACATACTATTGCTTTGGGATTAAGTTCAGGAGCAACGTACCATCCATATATTTTTTCACCTGTTTTTAGTTTTAGGCATGTTTCTTTGGGTTCCATAGTTTGATAGTTTTTGGTAAAATTAATCAGAAATATGAAAGATTATGCGAAAAATGTAATGCTGCTTAACCTGATTAATTCATAAATTAATACATCTTAGTGATCCCGAGAATTCGGGATTAGTGTCTTGGTGTCTTTGTGGCGGAAAAAGACTTGCCACTAAGTCACTAAGTCACAAAGAAAACACAAAGTTTATGAATTAAGCAGGTTAAATGCTTTTACAGTTATCGACGAATTTTTTAAAGCCAGCTCTGCTAACTGGAGTTTTTGAAAAATTTACCTCAAATTCGTCTTCTGTCAAATTCGTAAGTCTATTATTGTCAATTTTAAGAATATTAGCAAGAGGTTGTATATCCGAAAGTCTTGTCTTTTGAATTTTTTTGTTCCATGGGCACACCTCCTGACATATATCACAGCCAAAGCACCAGCCGTTCATATTTTCCCTTTCATTCTCACTAAATGGAGTTCTTTTTTCGATGGTTAGGTAGGATATACATTTGCGGGCATCTACAGTGTATGGTTCAACAATTGCCCCAGTAGGGCAAGCATCCATACAAAGAGTGCAGGTTCCACATCGATTTGGTATTTGCCTGTTGCTTGGTTCAATTTCAATATCAATAATCAGTTCACCAATAAATGTGTATGAACCAATTTTGGGGTTTATCAGCATTCCATTTTTTCCAATCCAACCCAATCCGGCTTTTACTGCCCAAGCACGCTCTAGCACCGGAGCCGAATCAACAAAAACTCTACCGTTTACTGAGCCATATTCTTTTTTCAGCTTTTCCAGAAGAATGTAAAGCATATCCTTTACAACTACATGGTAATCGTTAGATATGGCGTATCGGGATATTTTAAGTGGAGTAACTGAAATCGTTGGGTTGCCAGGAAAATAGTTTAGCAAAACCGTAATCACCGATTTTGCATTAGGAACCAATAGGGTTGGGTCAAGTCGCTTATCGATGTTTTGTTCCATGTAGTTCATCTGGCCATGCATCCCTTCAAAGAGCCAATGCGTAAAATGATTTTTGTCATTTATTAGTGGTTCTGCAAGGCATACTCCACATGCATCAAATCCAACCTGGTTGGCAAAAGATTCTATGGCAATAAGAGGTTTAATAAATTTTTTAATATTAGTTGATAAAATTTTTAATATTTTTATAATGACTCAAAATTATTCCAAAGAAATGGAATTTAAAACGAATTGTTATATTTGTAGAAGAATCTCGAGAATGTATTTACTCCAGTATATGATGAAAAACCCAATTATTCTAATCCTTATACTGCTATTCTCTTACTCAAATCTTTTTGCACAAGGGAATGAAAAAATAGCTAAGTTTCAAGAGAAGCACGATAAAGCTGTAGCCAATACAGCTAAAATTGAAGAAATTATTGTAGCTATTGAGGAAGAAATTGATGAGGGGAGTACGCTAAGTAAATCCTCAAAAAGTGAAAAGAAAACCCTACTAAAGCAAGAAAAGAACCTAACCAAGAATTACAATAAGAGTAAGAAAGCCTTCGAAAAGAGTGTAAAAAAAATGGAAAGGGAGGAACGCGATGAGGCAAAAGCAGAGTTTAAACAGCAAACCAGCGAGTATAAAGCTGAACTTAAAACTACAAAGGCAAGTATAAAGGAAACCGATAAAAATCTAAAAAAGGGTACCAATCAAGTTGTGAAAGGGAAGGCTAACCTTAAAAAAGCTAAGCAAAAGCTTAAAGATGCCAAAGCCAAGGAAAAAGAAACCAAAAAAAGCCTTCAGGAAGCAGAGAAGCGATACTCAGCCGATTAAAATATTAGGGATTTTTTAAAAATAAAACCGCCAAGTTAATTTTTCACTTAGCGGTTTTATTGTGTTATGGTGGATTGTTATATCACAATATTCACAATCTTGTTGGGCACAACTATAATTTTCTTTGGTAACTTGCCATCGAGGTAACGGGCAGCTTGCTCGCTTTCGAGCACCATTTTTTCCACTTCTTCCTTAGCCAAATTCAATGGAATGTCAACAGTAAATCGGGTTTTACCATTAAAGGAAACAGGACAGGTAAACGTACTTTCAACCAAATACTCTTCCTTGTAGTCGGGCCATTGGGCATCGCACACGCTATCACTATTTCCCAGCAAATGCCATAATTCCTCAGCGATATGGGGTGCATATGGAGCAATGGTAATGGTTAGCGGTTCTAGCACATCCCTCTTGTTGCACTTCAATTCGGTTAGTTCATTCACGCAGATCATGAAGGCTGATACCCCGGTGTTGAAGCTGAACTTCTCAATATCGTCGTTTATCTTTTTAATGGTCTTATGCAAAACCTTTAGCTCTTCCTTAGAGGCGGGATCGTTGCTTATGTTTATCTGGTTATTGTTATCGTGGTATAACCGCCAAAGACGACGCAGGAACTTATGCACGCCATCTATGCCGTTGGTATCCCAGGGTTTCGATAGTTCTAGCGGTCCGAGAAACATTTCGTACATACGGAGAGTATCAGCCCCGTAATGTTCAATGATATCATCGGGGTTTACCACGTTGTACATGCTTTTGCTCATCTTTTCCACAGCCCAACCGCAAACATATTTACCATCCTCAAGGATGAACTCGGCGTTGGCAAACTCGGGCCTCCAGGCACGAAACTTCTCAATATCCAGAATATCATTGCTAACTATGTTCACGTCAACGTGAATTTCGGTTACATCGTAGTCCTTTTTCAGGTTGTACGAAACGAATTTGTTACCTCCCTTAACCCTGTACACAAAGTTCGATCGACCCTGAATCATCCCTTGATTCACCAATTTCTTGAAGGGTTCTTTTTTGCAAACATAGCCAAGGTCGAACAGGAACTTGTTCCAGAACCTTGAGTAAACCAAATGCCCTGTGGCGTGTTCGGTTCCACCGATGTAAAGATCAACGTTCTCCCAGTACTCGTTGGCCTCCTTCGATACTAAACCCTTTTCGTTTTTGGGGTCCATGTACCGAAGGTAATATGCCGATGATCCTGCAAAGCCTGGCATGGTGCTCAATTCATACGGATAACCCTCAGCAGTTTGCCAGCTCTTGGCTCTGCCAAGAGGGGGTTCGCCCTTCTCGGTTGGAAGGTATGCATCCACCTCAGGTAGCTCAAGCGGAAGTTTTTCTTCTTCAATGGAATAGGGTATTCCTTCCTTGAAGTAAATCGGGAATGGTTCGCCCCAGTACCTTTGACGGCTAAAAATAGCATCGCGCAAACGGTAGTTTACCTTGAATTGCCCAAGACCTTGTTCTTCAATGTTCTCGTTTATCGTTCTAATGGCATCCTTAACATCCAACCCGTTGATAATGCCACTGTTGATTACAACACCCTCCTTGGAATCGTAGGATTCTTCCCATGTAGCCGGATCGGAAGGGGTTTCGCCCGGGCGAATTACGGTCTGAACAATGGGCAAACCAAAGGTTTTGGCGAAAACAAAGTCGCGGCTATCGTGTGCCGGAACAGCCATTATGGCACCAGTGCCATAGCCAGCCAGAACATATTCACTAATCCAGATAGGGATGCGTTCTTTTGTGAAAGGATTTACGGCGTAGCTACCCGTAAACTGACCAGTAACCTTCTTGGCTTCAGCCTGTCGTTCACGTTCTGTTTTGCGCTTGGCAAGCGTTATATACTCTTCAACCGCTTGTTTATGTTCAGGGGTAGTAAGCTCATCAACCAGCTCGCTTTCGGGTGCCAGCACCATAAATGTTGCGCCATATATCGTATCGGGGCGGGTTGTGAAAACCAGAATTTCCTTGTTGGAACCATCAATCTTAAAGGTAACCTCAGCACCCTCAGAGCGACCAATCCAATTACGCTGTATCTCTTTCAACGAGTCGGTCCAGTCAATGGTTTCCAGATCGCTGAGTAGCCTCTCGGCGTATGCCGATATGCGTAAGCACCACTGCTTCATCTTTCGTTGCTCCACAGGATGACCACCACGAACCGAAAAACCCTCCTTTACCTCATCGTTTGCCAGCACTGTACCCAACGCCGGACACCAGTTTACCATAGTATCGGCAAGGTATGCAATACGATAAGCCAGAAGAATCTCCTGTTGACCCTTCTCGCTCATGGATTTCCACTGCTGTGCAGTGAACAATATCACCTCACTACAGGCAGCATTTACATCAATATTGCCGTTACTCTCAAATTTTGCAGTAAGGGTTTCAATGGGTTCTGCCTTTTGAGTATCGTTGTTATACCAGTGCTTAAACATCTTTATAAAGGCCCACTGGGTCCAGTGGTAGTACTTTGGATCGCAGGTGCGTACCTCGCGGTCCCAGTCGTAGCTAAATCCTATCTTATCAAGTTGCTCGCGATACCTTTTTATATTGTTATCCGTGGTAATGGCTGGATGCTGTCCGGTTTGAATGGCGTATTGCTCGGCAGGTAGTCCAAAGGCATCGTAACCCATGGGGTGAAGCACATTGTAACCCTGCAAACGCTTGTAGCGTGAGTAGATATCGGAGGCTATGTATCCCAGCGGATGCCCAACATGCAACCCTGCACCCGAAGGGTAAGGAAACATGTCGAGTACGTAAAATTTTGGTCGGGATTTATCGATTTCAACCCTATAGGTCTTGTTTTCCTTCCAGTATTGCTGCCACTTCTTTTCTATTGCCGAGAAATTGTAATCCATAAAGCGTGTTTATTGCATTGTTTATTTTGAACTTGCAAAGATAGAAAAAAGGGATAAAACAGCGATGCTCAAAAAATAATAGATTAAGGCATACTGGATTTATCAGTAAATGTGATTCTGCATAAAAACCATCATATAGTATAATTTCTTTTTGAGGGTTTTGATATATTTGCAAATTGATATTACGTGTTAACCATTTAAAGATTAGTTATTTTGAAAAGATTAGCTTTATTAATATCCCTGCTATTATCGGTTTCTTCCCTGTTAGCACAATACTTTGAAGACCTATCGTTTGGAACCGATAACTCATTGGAGGTGATCACTTGGAATCTGGAGCTGTTTCCCACAAACGGCTCAACAACGGTGGAGTATGTTTCACAGGCAATCATTGCCCTTGAGGCAGATATTATTGCATTTCAGGAAATTAGTAATGCTACTCTTTTCGTTGAAATGATAAACAGCCTTGATGGATATGCAGCACAGGTTGGGACAACCGGAGGCGATTGGAAGCTCGCATTTGTATATCGAACCGAAGTTATTGAGGTTAACAGCATCTATCAGATTTATACAGCATCGGAATATGCCAATCCCTTCCCCCGAAGGCCATTGGTCATCGATTTTAACTATCAGGATGAGAATTACGTTGTTATAAACAATCATTTTAAGTGCTGTGGCGATGGTATTATTGATTACGATGATCCCTATGATGAGGAGATGAGACGTTTCTTGGCAACCAACCTGCTCAAGGAGTACGTTGATACATACCTCCCGAACAAAAGAGTTTTCATTGTTGGCGACCTTAACGATGAGATCACCGATACACCTCCCAATAACGTATTTCAGAGCATTTTTGATGATTACGAAAACTACCTGTTTACCGATTATGAAATTGCCACTGGCAGCAGCTCCAACTGGTCGTACCCTTCGTGGCCATCGCATCTCGACCACATTATCATTACAAACGAGTTGTTTGACATGTTCTACTCAAGCAGCAGTGTTGTTACTACCATTAAACTCGATAATCATCTTTCTGGAGGTTGGTACGAGTACAACCAGAATATCTCCGACCACAGACCTGTTGCCATCAAGCTCTCGCAGGGAGTATCAACAATATTCAGCAAAGATTTTGAGGATCAAAGCTTAACCTCGGGTGGGTGGAATGCTTATAGCATTATTGGCGACCAGACTTGGTTTGTTCCCTCAGAACAATTCGGCCATAATAATTCCTACTGCGCTTACATTAATGGATACAGCTCTGGGGCACAAGAAAACGAGGATTGGTTTGTTTCGCCTGCATTTAGTCCCGATGCTTATAACAATATTGAGTTTTCCTTCTGGAATACTTCTGGCTATACGGGGCCTCAGCTACAGGTATTCTATTCCTATAACTTTACCAATAACCCTTCTACTGCAACATGGACTGAAATAGCTGGTATTAATTGGCATGGTGGTAGCCCATACTGGCAGTGGACTTATTCCGGAGCCATTGACCTAAGCAATTTATCAGGTGCATCGGCTAATATTGCCTTTAAGTACACATCAACCGCAAGCCAGGCTGCAGCCTGGGAAATTGATGATATATTGCTTACAGGACAGATTAAAACTTTTACTATTGCAGCCAGCGCTAACCCCACAAATGGAGGGGTTGTAAGCGGGTATGGAATATATGAATACAATCATGTTGCTAATCTTAGTGCAACACCTGCAACAGGTTATAGTTTTGTGAGTTGGACAGAGGGTGAAACAGTGGTATCAACCAATGCCAGCTATTCATTTAACGTAACTGAAGATAGAACTTTGGTTGCCAACTTTGCTCCTCAAACCTATACAATATATGCAAGTGTTCAGCCAGCCGGCAGTGGAACCATTAATGGTGCAGGAACCTATAACCATGGACAAACAGCAGTTTTAATGGCAACCCCCTTGCCGAACTACAGCTTTGTAAGCTGGACCGAAAACGGTAATGTGGTATCGATGAGCGCCAACTACTCATTTATTGTGAACCGCAACAGGGAACTTGTGGCAAACTTTGAAGAGGGCACTTCTGTGAGTAGCCCTAATGGTAGCCTTACGATAAAAATATTCCCTAACCCTTTTACTGATAGGTTGATCCTCGAAAGCGATCAGGATTATGGCCAGATAAATATGGAAATACTAAATTCCATTGGTCAGGTTGTGTACGAAGAGCAATTTTTGGGAAGCACAACGCTCAATACGGATCATTTTGCGGCAGGGGTTTACATTGTGAGGATCACAAATGGCAACAGGTTTGGTTTTTATAGGATAATAAGGCAATAGACAGGCATCAACAGACAAATGGATTATATCCGTGGGGATGCACCATAGTTGGCAAAAGCCACTGATTAGCCTTTATGCTGCATCAAATCATTTCGGAAACTGTATAAAAATTAACTAACGATTTGGATTTAATTTCCACGGGCTTGAGCCCGTGGAAGAATTGAGTGACAAATATTGGCTTTAGCCAAATATTATAATTTTTCTTTTGGGCTAAAGCCCAACATTCTTCTTTCTTCTTGTCCACGGGCTTAAGCCCGTGGAAATTATAAGAATAATATTCATAAACAAAAATTAATCAGTTTCTAACAGTTTCTTTGTTTTTCATTCCTTTTGGCATACTTGCTAATAGCTATATTCCAAAATATTTTTTATCTTTAACTTCTTTAACGTTTACCCCATGATCAGGCTGGCAGTTGTTGATGCACAAGTAAAGGGTTCGGAGAATACATTTCACCGGATTGAGCGTGAGGGCAAGGTACTCACCGTCCGAACCGAAAAGTTCAGCGAGAAAACCTTGAACCCGAAGGGTGACGATGAGGATCTGGTAACCGTTTTCAATGTCAGGCTCAGTGGCGACGAGGGTAAGGAGCTGCTAAACCGTATTGATGCCAACCACGCAAAGGTTTGCCTGTACATCACCAACGACGACGATCACGATGATACGAATGGCAAGTTTGATGGTGTGCTTGCAAGCATCGACTGGATATTCCTGAACAGCAAGGACAGGAACACCCTTGTGGAGGAGCTGAGCAAGGCGCTGGATCTGGGTGAACGCATCTCGCCAAAGCTGGTTTGCCGGATCATTAAGTTTATCACCCAGCCCGAGTTTAAACGCTGGGATAATTCCACCGCCCTGTCCACCCGCGAAATTGAGCTGATGAACCTTGTGGTTGAGGGAACCCCCGACAAGGAGATTTCGAAAAAGCTGGGGATAACCCTGAACACCGTTCGGTCGCACCTTAAGAAGATATTCTCCAAGTTTGGGGTGAACAACCGCCTTGAGGCTATGGTGGTGTACACAAAGTACTGCACCCCTGCCAACGAGGATGCAACGGGTTAGGCAATAAGGGAAAAATTGTTGTATCCATCATTTTTACTGGGGGAAGTGCTGTAGGGGCACTTTTTTTTATTTTGTATATATCAGTAATTCAACGAACTAACATTTTTATCACCTATTTTGGGTATTGACAAATAGACGAGAAGGGGTTATATTTGTTTGAATTGTAAAAGTTGTTGTGGATAAATAAGCAAGTTAGGGGCAAGCTTGAGACGGAATCGAAAAGTTTAACAAAATCCTGAAAAAAATCTTACATTTGCATTATGAGCAGATATGAAACCATATTGAATAAGATTAAGTTAGCAGTTTATTCAATTGCTCCAAACGCTGAAATTTATCTTTACGGCTCAAGAGCAAGAAAGACCGCTAAGAAGTATTCTGATTGGGATATATTAATCCTTTTAAATACATCATCCATAAGTTTTGAATTTGAAAAACAATTAATTAATGTTCTATATGACGTTGAGATTGAAACAGGCGAAGTTATTTCTCCTGTCATATACACTAAAAAGGAATGGAATGAGAGATTTTATATAACACCTCTATTTGAAAGTATTAATCACGAGGGAATCAGATTATAATGAGAGAAGAACTTGAAAACCATATTAAATATAGAATTGAACGTGCGTGGGACACCTTAGATGACGCAAGAATATTAGCTACAAATAAAAAATGGAACTCTGCAATTAATAGGCTCTATTATGCAACTTATTATGCTGTAATGGCATTGCTTTTAAGGAATGGATTGAAAACAGGAACTCATAACGGAGCCAAGACAAATTTCACTAAACATTTCATTAAAACAGAAATTATTGACAAGGAATTGGGAACTCTTTATGCTCAACTTTTCACTTGGAGACAGAAAGGAGATTATGATGACCTTTTTAATTTCAACGAGAATAAAGTAATGCCACTATTTGAACCTACAGAAAATTTAATCAAGAAAATTGAATCATTGATTTAAAGCCCGCCTGTAACAAGAGGCGTAGCCTCATCTCGTCAGAAAGTGACAGGAAGAGACCACACCCCCAGCCTTTAACCATAGCCTTACGGCTTTTTACCCTAAAGTTAACATTTATTGCACCTGCAATTGCCTGTTAACTATATGCATAACAATTTTATCACCTATTTTAGGTATTGACAAAGGGAAGAGAAAGGTTTAACTTTGTCAGAATTTTAAGAGTATTATTGAACATTTAAGAAAGTTAGGGGCATAATCAAAAAAACTTCAAAGAATTCAATAGGTTAATAAAGATAATCTAAGGAAATTTGAAGATTAGTAAAAATATTTATCACTCAGCCTAAAATTGGGAGTACAAGGATATGAAAAAAGTTATTTTAAGGGGAACTGCCGCAGGCCTTATTATGGGTATAGCTTTGTTTATTGTTGGGGCTATTGCAGCAAGAATAATTTATGGTCAGCAAATGGTTCCGGAAGGAAAATTTGAGCCAGAACAGATAAATGCTTTGTATTTTTTATGGACAAAACTTTTAATAGGCATTTTTTTTGGAATTATTTTTACCTTGATATATTCCAAATTTCATACATTAATGAATTCTCCCGGAATTATTAAAGGACTTCTATTTAGCATTATACTTTGGTTAATTATTTCGCTTTGGGCTATATCTCATCCTCTAGTATACGAAGACGGTATTGCAAATAAGAACCAGCTATTCTGGCATATATATACTCTTGGCGGATTTTTAGCTTACGGAATATCTATCGGTTTAATTTATAAAAAATGAAATGCTTATTCATTTTAATCGCCTGCACTTTATCAAACCCAGCCATTAACCCCAGCTTAAGGGCTGTTTTACCCAAAAATTAAAATTTATTACACCTGCAATTGCCTGTTAACTATATGCATAACAATTTTATCACCCTTTTTGGGTATTGACAAATAGACGAGAAGGGGTTACCTTTGTTTGAAACTATAAAAGCTGTTGTGGATGTATTTACAAGTTGACAACTAGCATAATGGAGACAGCCTATATACTAACATTAAAATAATAAAAATGAAATTATATCAATTTATACTATTGGGATTAATAATTGGCTTGATTTCTTGTGAAAAAGAGAACTCAAAGCCCATTGATTATAGAAATTCTGTAATAGGTGAATATGCTGGAATCAGAATAGATACTTATTGGATAAATGCTACTGTTGGGTATGGTCATGATACCACAGCAATAATTATTAATCTTTCAAAATCGGATTTGGACTCAATTATTGATATTAGCTTTAATCCAACCTACTCCGACGAGGATTTTTCATTCAAATATGTTGATGGACAATTTATTTCTACAACTTACTATCATCCACCCATATTGACTTTAGTAAATGACAGCTTATATTTCAAGCATCAAGGTGGTTTAGGCCCTATTTGGACAGAATGTTTTACGAAAAAGTCAGATTGATTTTTATTGAATAATTTAGATTTAGTCAATGATTGATTTTCTTGGTATTAATGAAAAAAATTTTTGATAGAAAAATTTCCAGCACCCAACATGGGCTGTAACCAAACGATCTTATCTCGTCTCGTCTCGTCAGGTGATGATTAGACAGCACAACACCACCATCCGATAGCTATACTTTTTACCTCCATTAAGCCTGAGGAAAAAAAATCTCATCTATAATCGCTTGTTAACCAACGACAAGACATTTTTATCACCTATTTTGGGTATTGACAAACGGAAATGCAGGTAATACCTTTGTTACAATAATAAATGTTGTTGGGGGTGTATAAACAAGTTGGACGCAAGCAAAGAACAAATAAAAACCTTTGAAGAATTAAACTAGTTAACTATATTATTAATCAAATAATTAACTTTGCTTACTTCATATTAAATTTAACTAATAACTAAAATAAAAATCCTATGGAAAATTCATTTTTTTACGGAAGCGCAGAACTTGACAAACCAGTGTTCAGAGATCTTGCGAATGACATGTCTCTTCCATATCTTGTTCTTGCAATTAAAGAAATTAAAAATTACAAGAAGAATGCAAATAAGTACTTTGACTATTACAAGAAAGGAAAACATCCTAAAATCTGCAAGGGTATTGCAAAATGTCTAGAAAATCTAACCTTACAAGAAGCAAAAAAGGTGGTACGGGCAATTGAAACACTTGAAAAAAGAAAGGATATTAAGAATTACATTACAGTAAATAAAATTAAAATCGACACATTTACATTTAATAATAAGGATTTAAAGCTTTGGGCAAAAAAATGTGTGGATAAAAGAATTAACATTTTACAGCAAGAAATCATACCTCTAGTACCACGCGTTCCTTTAGATAAACAGGGAAATCCAATACCACCTAACCCTACACCAAATCCAAATAGGTTTTTGAATATTTACATGAAGTCGCTAAAGGCTATTGACCTTACGAACTGGGAGCCTGGCAGCGATGAGATAAGTGCCAGCTTTGTAAATATGGATGAAAACTTTTCAGCAACCCAGTATGGGCCTTTTCAAGTTGGTAGTTATAGTCGTAATGGGCAGATTGAACCATCAACTGGACCGATTCTCATTAAATCATTTCCACTGAATATTAATTATACGTTGCCTAAGATATTCACATGTACAGCATCAATTGCGGAAGTTGATTGTGGTGGATTTGCTAAATTTATGGAAGCGGTATGGGCATTCGTATGCGGCGATCTTGCTGTTGCTATTTTCAATGCTTTAGCACAAAATTCAGTTTTGACGGCAACTGCAGTTGTAGCAGGATGCTCTACAGCGCTTGCTGCTCTTCTCGTCATTATAGCAGCATGTGTTATTGCCCTTGTCGCAGTATTTATAATCAGTGCCATCATTCAAGCGTTGAAGGATGATGTCTTTGACCCATTTACTTTTGTTGAGGGGCTGGTTTCTCCGGGCGGTATGCTGAGCAACGGAGCCATGACAAAAGAAGTCAAAAATATTTATGAAAAGCATGGTGGAAAATACGAAATCACAATGATCTTAGAACTTATCAAATAGGTAAATAATCAACTTTGACAAACTTAAAATAAAGCCAGCGCCCAATAAGGTATATAGCCATCCGATCTTATCTTGTCTCGTCAGGTGATGATTAATCAGCGCACCACCACAATCCGATAATCATACTTTTTTACGTTCATTAAGACTGAGGTAAAAAAAATCGCACCTGTAATCGGCTGTTAACCAACGACAAAACATTTTTATCACCTATTTTGGGTATTGACATCTTTTTAACCCTGTTATACATTTACCTTTTATTGGGGATTGAGGGTTGTTTTTCCTCAGATGTTTTATTTCAAATAATTCATAACCCTTAATAAACTTGCAATTTCATGTTTTCAATTTGTAAACCAGGGTTTAAACAAAAAAAATGTAAAGCGATGAATCCATTTTTAGATGATGAAAGGGTAAAGGAACTGCTGGCCGAGGTTGAAAGGCTAAACCTAAAGGGTAAGCATTACTCCGATATTATTGATGAACAGGGCTGCCAATACGTAGATCTTGTACAGCAGGGAGGTGGTGTGCTGGGTATTGCACTGGTGGGTTATACCCATATACTCGAGGAGGCGGGTATCCGATTCCTGAGCCTTGCCGGCACATCGGCGGGGGCAATAAATACCATGATGATTGCCGGGTTGGGTGAAATTGGGAAACCGGTTTCGACCCAAATACTGGATATCCTGTGCAATGTAAACTTATTTGATTTTGCCGATGGCAACCCAAGGCTTAAAAGCCTTATCCAACGCATAATCGATGAGAAACCCTTTAAGCTGAACCTTTTTTTCAACTCGTTGCTGATATGGCGGACACTGAAGAAGGAATTGGGGCTTAATCCGGGCATGTACTTCGAGAAGTGGGTTGACGAAAACCTGCGTTTGGCAGGTATTGGCAACCTGGGCGATTTGCAGAAACACCGGCAAAAGTTACCCAAACTCATCGACAGGGTTACAGGAGATCCCATTGAACGTCAAGCCGATCTAAAGATCATTGCCTCAGACATCACATCGAAGAGCAAGATTACATTTCCCGAAATGGCAGAGCTTTACTGGGATAACCCTACTCTTATTAGCCCTGCCTGCTTTGTGAGGGCATCCATGTCTATACCCTTCTTCTTCCAGCCCTACAGGGTTTTCAATATTCCCAATGCAGGAACGGTTGAGAATCCCAATTTGCCCAAAGGGCAAACCAAATGGATCAGGCATGTGGGTTATCGTGGCCCCATTCCTAAAGAAGTTAGCTTTGTCGACGGGGGTATGCTCTCCAACTTTCCCATTGATGCCTTTCATCTTACCAATGGTGTGCCCAAAAAACCCACCTTTGGAGCAAGGCTTAGCACATGGAGGAGTAGCTGCAGCAAAACCGATACCCTTGGCGCCATGTGTGGTGCTATGGTAAGCACCATGCGTCAGCTTCACGATTACGATTTCCTGCTCAAGCACGAGGATTACAAGAACCTGATCTGTAGTATCGATGCCGATGAGAAGCTGGACGAAAATGGGAATCTCATGTTCAATTGGCTCGACTTTAACATGCCAAAGGAAAAGCAAATAGCCCTGTTTATTCTTGGTGCCGAAAAGGCATTGGAATTTCTTTCATCATTCAACTGGGGATACTATAAAGGAGTAAGAGCAGTACTGCAGAGTGTAAAGCCAAAAACAATACAAACAAAAAATTATGAATAGGATCACAATATTGAGCATGATTGCTCTACTGGTTATACTGGTTATGTTTGGTATATCGCTGTGGAATAAGCGAGTGCCCTTGCAGCAGGATATAGTGATAGAGACCGATCCAATATCTGTAGTTGAAGCAGTGCAGGAGGCAAAGGAAATACAAAAGAGTATTAAGACCAACATTAAGTTGTACCGCCAGATCGATAGCCTCAATACGAGGAGAATACGAAGGCAAATTGAGTATCAACGGGCGTTAAATACGCACATGCTGGTAATGCAAGTTGATACCGTTTCAGTCTCGCTTCCGGTTTTACCAATACAGGTTGTTGAGCAGGCAGACTACACCCAATCGGATAGCCTTCAGCGGGACATGGAAGATCTGTTGCTTCGTTATCAGGAGGTTTTGGTGCACATGCAGCAAATGCAAGAGGATTTGCAACTTCAAAAGGATGTTGTCTCCCAGTCCCCATTTCAATTTGGTGATAATGAGCAAACCAAGTTTCTGGTCAAGAGCATACTCTCGCTAATCTTTACTCTGGCCTCGCTTTACGTGGTGCTATCGAAGAAGTACGATTCCGATACCAAGAAATGGGCGCTAAGCACCCTATCGCTTATTGCCGGGGTGTGGGTTGGATCGATATAGAAACTGTTAAAGATTTAACTAATAATTTGGTTTTCAATTGCCACGGGCTTAAGCCCGTGGAAGATATAAGTATCAAAAAATGGCTTTAGCCACATCTTGAGATTTTTTTTTGGGCTTAAGCCCATCATTATTCTTGCTTTTTGACCACGGGCTTAAGCCCGTGGCAATTATAAGAATGCTATTCAGAAACAAAATTTAAACAGTTTCTTAGTATTTTATAGATTGTAGAAAATGTATTTCGTTCGGGTATCTAGGTTTTGAATTAAAGGTTTTTAATTTTTCAAGGTACAGACAAATAGTATGTTTGTGATAGTTCTTAACAGCAGCACATTGCTATTCACTTAAAATAATTTGATATGAAAAAAATCATCATACTAATCATTTTCCTGCAAGGCATTGCATGCTTTGGGCAAGATGCTCAGATTGACTATACAATAGTCCACGAACAGTGTAATGCGCTTGAGCACCTGCTACCCCTTTTTACCATACATGGGGTTCCCCAAAACCAAAACACCGACGATTCGGTAACTATACTGATAAACCACGGCTACTGTGTAGGGTTCTCAAAAAAGCACAATCAGCCCCTTTGGGCTGCTTACCAGGTATCAAAATCGAAGAGGGATGTTGACTACGAGCGTTTCCCCTTCTTTGTGGACGACCTACGATTGGATGAGGGGCACAGGATTGGATCTGAGACCTTTGGCGATGGATTTGATCTGGGGCATCTGGCACCCAATGCTGCCATCAATAAGCAGTACGCAAAGCTCTCGCAGATGGAGACATTTTTGATGAGCAACATCTGCCCGCAGAAAGCATCGCTAAACCAAGGGGTATGGCAGAAGTTGGAAGCAGAAATACTCAACAAGTACCCAAATGCCGGCGATAGCAAGAACAAGAAGTATCACGTTTGGGTAATTGTAGGACCAATTTTTTCCGACAGCCCCGAGTATCTTACCCGAAATAATGGCTTGAAGGTGGCCATACCCCATTCATTTTACTGCATTCTGGCTCGTCCCAAAAGATACTCCTACGATGTTCCGGGAAATGCCGACTATTTAACCTTTGTATTCCCACAGGAGCTGGAGAAAAAGCAAAAGATTGACTTAAAGTTTGTAACAAGCATAAACGAAGTGGAAAAGTTAACCAGACTGAATTTTTTTCCAAACCTTACTAAGCTTATGGAGGAAAGAATTGAGAACGGTGTGGCAACAGAACTTTGGTAGCGAATCAGATTTGGGTTTGAGGAATGAAGCCACATTAAAGCAGTTTGCTCAAAGTAAAAACAAAGTGAGATATCTTATTGCAATAAGCTGATTATTTGTAATGCCCTGTATAAATAATGGTTTTTAACTTAAAATGGAGGATCAAAAAAATGAAAAAGTTAGCATCAATCGTATTTCTACTTGCAGTAGTAGCTTTTCTACAGATGTGCAAGTGCCCACCCTGCCCCGATCTTGTACCCTCTGTCTCGGTTCAATGGAACGAGAACAGCAAGCTGGTTTACGTTACCATTCACAATACTGGAACGGGCTCTGCAACAAATTTTTTGGTGTACGTAAATGCCGATGAAAATCCGGAATCGTCAAACCATCGACCACAAATCATGCACAAGGTCGATCTTCTGGAAGGATGCAGCTCAATCACTCTGCCCATTTCCGATTTTTCACCTTTGGCACATCCCGATAACAGCTATTTGGACAATGTTTTTCAAATAACCGTTATTGTTGATCCCAAGGGAATGGTTAAGGAGTGCGATGGCTGTGGTGAGAACAACAATGAGGTTTCAGTCCCATTGTTTTGAACCAAAGTTTCATTGAATTTGCAAACCATGCGTTAGTGCTTTTTAGCCCAGAGCTGTCTTAAAAGCTCGCTGGAGAACTTCAGTAAAGGAATCTGTGAACGACTAAGCCCTCCTCACCCCGGCCTGCTGTGTAGCAGTTCAGGCAGGGAAGGTAAACTCTGTGGAATTAATAATATATTGTAACACAGTGTACCACAGTGGAAACACAGAGTCCCACTGAGTAATAAATCTAATCCTTTTTGCCTTTTTAGACACTCTCAGGCTAATTGGCAGATTACCCCGCATGGGTAGTTAGAAATGATTAACCAAATACTAAAGCTATGATTGGATTTACATTCAAAAATTTTGTGCTTCAGGTAGTGCAGGGAGCCGTGGTTTTATTAATGCTTATTTACCTTTATTTCCATCCCTTGATGGATTTCTTTAATTGCTTTAGGGATTTTGAAACCATTTTAGCATTGATTTTCCTAGCAGCATCCTTTTTTACCGGGGTTATCATCGATTTTATTGCCGATAACCTGGAGGCTCTTGCCATTAGGGTGGGTATAATAACGCCCCCCTGCTTCTTCTTGCTAACCCGCAAAAGCAGGTGGGGCATTTCACTTGCCCATCGAACAGCCATCCTCAACAATCTTTGCCGAATTGCAGGTCGGTTCAGCGATTCGACAAGTAGTTCAGAGTATAAGAAAAGGTTTATGAAAAAGAACCTCGAAACGGTTAACTACATTTTGCAGGTGGCAAAGAACAGGGCTTTCCGTAAGTGCAAGGAGTATCAAAGGGAGCAGATCGAATCGTTCTTTGTGCTGTACATCTTCTCGCGCAATATAGCCCTTAGTCTGGCATTCCCTCTGGTTGTCTTTACCTGCAAGCTAAGTTGGTGGGCATTGATTTTTGTTATGTTGGTTCTTATAGCCAAGGTTGCCGCTTACCGGTACTTCCTGTACTATTCAAGAATACTGCTGGGATCGACATTTAATGCTAAGAAGGATAAGGTGATTTGATGGTATGAAGCTCCGCTACCTCACGATTAATTTTGTTACCCTTGTTCGGAGGCGGTCCTGCCTAAGCAGCAGGGAAATGTACCGCCGTAGTTCTATTCTAAGCAGGCTGTACCTGCAAATTAACTTTTACGAACAGCAAAATAAATTGCATTTTTTCTATAATAAAGCGGCAAGGTATGTCAACAGGTCACAAAATACACGATAAAGATGCTGTACTAATATGTTCGGCAATAGCAAAATATAGCATGGAATATTGGGATTACAATAACAGAGCATCATGGTGGCAAATTGTATTAGTCAATACCATTGGTGGAGCTGGTGGTATTCAGTATAACTCAACTTTTACATGGTAAAAAAAAGTACAGCAATGCTAACATTAAAGCGAGCAGTTTCCTTGCTGCTCGCTTTAACACTATCGCCAAGAATATTAGGTTCGGGTGGCAATGAGAAAGATATGTACAGCAGTTCCTTCCATTTCTCCTTTTCGCCAGCGATTTACCAGGGACTTAGCATCAAGCACCGTGGAGTGGGTCAATACCTTAAATCCTACCCACTACCCAGCGGCGAATGCTCAATTGGCTATGGACTTCATATAGAGAATGGATACTTTATCAATGCCGATCTGGGCTTTGGTGTTATTCCTGTATCTGCCGGGTTTAACTTTTCAGGTCCAGTAACCCCTGCCGGATTTGAGGAAGAAAATAATCATACAATGTTGTGTTTTGATTATATTCAGCTAATAACCACCTATACCATCTCGTTTCAAAAATTGGTGATTTCCCGTAAAAGCGAAGATTACACCCATAGTTTTGAGACGGGTGTAAAGTTGAACAGGTTGCTTATATATCCATTAAGCTATGAAATAGGATACAATTACTTCAATGAGTTTCAGGAAATCCCCTTTTTCAGCTTTCAGCTTGACAATGATGTTTCAAAAAATTTCATCAGTTTTTTTGCAAAGGTTGGCCGTAAGAAGAAGCTAAAAAATGGAAATTTTATGCAGGTCTCCCTTGTGGGAAACTTTTCGCCCAAAACTATTGGAAAGGGTAGTTATAGGTTTGAGAACTTGCAGCACGAAAGCTATGGAGATGTTTATCAAACCATTAACTACGTAGGAGTTGAGTTTAAGTTGAACTTTAAGCCATCCAAAATTTTAAACTATATTTAACCCATGCCAGCTACGAGAATAGCCCTTTTAGCAGTTTTTTCATTGATTGCTCTATTGCCAGCCGGGGCAAAAGTTAACTTCAATGTAATTGTCCCCCAAAGAGAACCTCAGGTAAGAGTATCGTTTTCCCGCATTAAGCATTCGGAGTTTAAGTTTGAGCATTACGGAGTTGAGCACATAAAGTCAGACCCGGTAAGAGGTTTTCAGGGCATTGTCTCATATTATCATCCTGTAACCAGCAAATTGGCTCTTTCCCTGGGGCTTGGGATGTCATCTATTAATGGTTCCTTTTTTTATGATTTTAACGCACCCCTTAACCACAACCTATTCCCCGATGCTAATGATCACTATCAGGAATCATGCTTTACTAACAACCTTTTTATGCTGCCAATGGCTGTACATTATAGGCACAATATCCTGAAAAAGTTTAGGATTTCGGCTAGTATTGAGGCAGGGATAAGCATTAATGTTCATGGAAATCTAAAGAGCGAACAAGGAATGCTTTACATCTATAGCGATCAGGCGAGTGGCACTGAAATAATCTCCTTCATTTTTGAATTAAAAAAACCTAGACCAATTTTCAATCCATCGGGTTTTGTGAAGCTTGGACTTGTGAGAGAGGCACCAAATGGCAACAATATTTATTTAGCATTTGTGGCAAACTATTCCCCTTTTAGCATGAGGCAGGGGGAATACAAATTTAACTACCTTTATTACGACAGCTACGGTGCCGCAAAACAGTATTTCAACTATATTGGAATTGAGGTTTGCTATGGGATTATTCTCTTTAAAGGAAAAGATAAATCGGAGTAAGACTTTAGTAAACCTAATGCTAAACAAGCTACCCTTGTTCGGAGGCGGTCCTGCCTAAGCGGCAGGTAAATGTACCGCCGTCGCTCTATCCTAAGCAGGCTGTGCCTACCCCTGCTATCGCACGATTGGCATCGCCGAGCCTGCATGCTCCAGCCTGCGCCTGTCTACCGACAGGTAGAGCAGACAGGGACTGCGGTCACATCCAGATTCACTGGACAGGCTCTGCCTAAGGATGGTATTAGGATATTTTTTGGTTGGCACTACTTAATGATATTATTGGCTTAAAATATTGTACATTTGATACTTTGAACTACCTAACTTCAAAAGTTTGATTTTCAGATTATGGAACAGAATAAAGTAGCTGTTTTTCAGAGCAAAAACATTCGAAGGGTATGGTTTGACGATGAATGGTATTTTTCGGTAATTGATGTTGTAGGCGTCCTCACAGAAAGCACAAACCCTCGTGATTACTGGTTTAAGATGAAATCGAGGGTAGAACTTGAGGATGTTATCCAACTGTCGACAATTTGTCGACAGTTGAAGTTTGAGGCTCCAGATGGCAAAATGAGACTAACCGATTGCGCCAACACCCAATCACTTTTTCGCATTATTCAGTCAATTCCATCCCCCAAGGCTGAGCCTTTTAAGCAATGGCTCGCTAAGACTGGGTACGAACGTGTGCAGGAAATTGAGAACCCTGAACTTGCCCAGGAGCGAATGAAAGAGCTGTATGAGCAAAAGGGCTATCCCAAAGACTGGATTGACAAAAGAATAAGAGGTATTGCCATTCGACAGAATTTAACTGATGAGTGGAAGGAGAGGGGTATAGACAATGAACGCGATTTTGCCATACTTACTGCTGAAATTTCAAAAGCAACCTTTGGATTAACACCCTCTGAATACAAGAAATTAAAGGGGCTTGCCAATAAAAACCAGAATCTAAGGGATCATATGACCGACTTTGAACTCATTTTCACAATGTTGGGCGAGAAGGTTACTACCGAGATTTCTAAGAACGAAAAGCCAAGATCTTTTTCTAAAAGCAAAAAAGTTGCAAAGAGGGGTGGTTCAGTTGCTGGGAAAGCCCGTAAAGAGACCGAAAAAGAACTAGGCAAAAGCATAATATCCAAGAAAAACTTCTTATCGCTTGATCAGAATAGCTCAATCAAGGGAAAAGAAGAGTAGTTATTATTTTACTTTTACACCTGATTGTCGTCAGAAAAGTTCAAAATTCATCATTTTACATTTATCATTTAACATTTCAAAATGCCTTTCCCCCACTACCACCAACACGATGCCATGGACTGCGGTCCCACCTGTTTAAGGATGGTGGCACGTTACCACGGAAAGCATTACAACCTTGAAACCCTTCGTGAGCGTAGCCACATAACCCGCGAGGGGGTAAGCATGCTAGGCATTAGCCGTGCTGCCGAGAGTATAGGCTTTCGCACCATGGGGGTGAAGCTCAACTTTGAGCAGCTGCGTAGCGAGGCACCTTTACCCGTTATTGTGCACTGGAACCAAAGCCATTTTGTGGTAGTTTACAGGATATCGGGCAAAAAGGGCAGCGAGACCGTTCACGTGGCCGATCCCGCCGGGGGACTGTTAAAATTCCCTGTAGAGGAGTTTACCCGTTGCTGGTTCTCCACCACCGAGGAGGGCGAACAACGGGGTATTGCCCTGCTGCTGGAGCCAACCCCTGAATTCTACAGTGCCCGCGATGAGAAGCCAAATCGTCGAAGTTTCGGTTTCCTATTCAGCTACCTGCGCCCATACCACAAAATGTTGGTGCAGCTATTTCTGGGGTTACTGCTGGGCAGCTTGCTTCAGCTACTGTTTCCATTCCTAACCCAGAGCATTGTCGATCAGGGTATTGGTAATAGGAACATAGGATTTATTTACCTTGTGCTCATAGCACAGCTGGTGCTTACGCTTAGCCGCGTATCGGTGGAGTTTATCCGTGGGTGGATACTTTTGCATTTGGGTACTCGAATAAACGTGTCGCTAATCTCCGATTTCCTAAGCAAACTGATGCGCCTTCCCATACGCTACTTCGATACCAAGATGACGGGCGACCTTATGCAGCGTATAGGCGACCACAAACGTATTGAGAGTTTCCTAACCGGTACATCGCTCAATGTGATATTCTCTCTTGTAAACCTGGTGATTTTTGGAGCAGTTCTGCTTTTCTATAGCGCACAGATATTCACAGTTTTCTTTATTGGCAGCGCATTGTACGCAGTTTGGGTGTGGCTGTTCCTGAAGAAACGTGCTGAACTCGATCACCGCAGGTTTGCCCAGATGTCGGCCAACCAGAGCAACCTAATTCAGCTAATCCATGGAATGCAGGAGATAAAGTTAAGCGGATGCGAGCAGCAGAAGCGATGGGAGTGGGAGAGCATTCAAGCCCGTTTATTCAGGGTAGGTGTTAAGGGTTTGGCATTGAGCCAGTACCAGCAAAGCGGTGCCGTACTCCTCAATGAGTTCAAGAATATAGTAATCACCGTGTTGGCAGCCAAGAGCGTGGTGGATGGCAACATGACCCTGGGCATGATGCTGGCGGTACAGTACATCATCGGGCAGCTCAACAGCCCCATCGATCAGCTAATCAACTTTATCAACGTAACCCAGGATGCCAAAATCAGCCTTGAACGGCTTGGGGAAGTTCACCTTAGGGACGATGAGGAGGATATGGAAAGCTCCAGGATAATAGATATACCTGCTGATGCGGGGATCAACATTCAGAATCTATCATTCCGATACGAGGGTCCCGACTCGGATCTGGTACTGAACGATGTGAGCATTAGCATTCCCGAAGGCAAGCAAACTGCCATTGTAGGTACATCGGGCAGCGGAAAAACCACATTGGTAAAGCTTCTTCTTGGATTCTACCCTCCAGCAAAAGGCACTATTCGTCTTGGCGATAATACCCTTAATGCATACAGCCTTAGGAATTGGCGAGAGGAGTGTGGCGTGGTAATGCAGGATGGCTTTATCTTCTCCGATACCATTGCCCGCAATATTGCTCCAAGTGTGGAAATTATTAACAAAAAGAGGTTGATTGAGGCTGCCCGCATAGCCAACATCGCCGATTTTATTTCATCCCTTCCATTAGGGTATAACACCAAGATTGGTAGCGAGGGGCATGGCCTAAGCCAGGGGCAAAAACAGCGAATACTCATAGCTCGGGCAGTTTACAAGGATCCTAAGTACATCTTCTTCGATGAGGCTACCAATGCTTTGGATGCTAATAATGAGAAGGTTATTCTTGAAAACTTGGAAGATTTTATTAAGGGAAAAACGTCTGTAGTGGTGGCACACCGCCTAAGTACAGTAAAGAATGCCGACCAGATAGTGGTAATTGAAAAGGGAAAAGTTGTTGAGGTGGGCACCCACAAGGAGCTAAGCCAAAAGAAGGGTGCGTACTATACGCTGGTTAAGAATCAGCTGGAGCTGTAGGTTTTTGTTTGAAATTTGCCGCGTAGCGGCAAAATATCGATAAAAACGGGCGTAGCCCGTGTGAAAAATAAAGCCCACAAGGCGACGCACGTGGGAATGCGAATTGAAACAAGGCATCAACTTGCATCGCAACTATTGCAACAAGCAAATAGTGACTGTCAAAAAATGAGATTTTAGATCAATGGAAAAAGAGTTGAACGAAGAAAAAATCAACATAAAATCTGATGAGATCACCGAGATACTCGGCACACCTCCACGTTGGATAGTCCGTTGGGGAATAACCTTGATATTTACCGTTATTGGAGTGGTTTTTATAGGCAGCATTTTCTTCCGATACCCCGATACGGTAATTGCCCCTGTTATTATAACAGCTGAGAATCCACCTTCGGTGGTAGTGGCACGCGCAACAGGGAAACCAGACGCAATTTTTGTTACCGATGAACAGCAGGTTGTCAAGGGTGATACGCTGGGTGTAATTGAGAATCCTGCAAACTATAACCATATTTTCTGCCTATCGCGGTTTGTATCAACTTACAGCATTGGAGATAGCCTACCACAGATAAATAGGCTGGGAAATCTGGTTTTAGGTGAAGTTCAGGCAACATATAATGCCTTTAGTCGGGCCATTAGTGACTACCAGATTTTTATCAGGCAGAAGTATCATCAGCAAAAGATTGAAGCCCTGAACAGGGAGTTGCAGCAGTACCAGGTGTATAGCCAAAGGTTAGTAAACCAGCGCAATTTAATAAGCAAGGACATTGAATTAACACAGAGGCAGTTCAACCGCGATTCCATGCTTTTTGCAAACAGCGTAATTGCTGCTGTTGATTTTGAGAAGTCACAAGCCGCCTTGCTGAACAAGCATCAGGCACTGGAAGCTGCGCAGCTTAGCATCTCCAATACTGCCATTACCATGGAACGGCTTAAGCAGTCGGTGGTCGATACCCGTTTGGAGTACGAAAGCCAGCGCAAGAAGTTGATAGAGGATTTGACCAGCACGTACACTCAGCTCGTAAGTGCATTGGCAAGCTGGGAGAAGAGCTATTTATTGGTTGCGTCTTCTTCGGGAAAACTTACGTTTATGAGCATCTGGAGCGACCTACAGGAGGTAACTGCAGGTGTTCCTCTCTTTGCAATTACCCCCCAGAACATTGGCGAGGTGCAAGCCCGCTTACTCATCCCATTTGCTGGTGCAGGTAAGGTGAAACCCGGACAAAGGGTAAACATTAAGCTCGATGGCTACTCGTACCTGGAGTTTGGTATGGTTGAAGGGGTTATTCGTGGTGTGTCCTCAGGCTATACCGATCAGGGTTACCCTGCTGTGGCAGAGTTACCACAGGGTACAATAACCAGCTATGGCGTTGCCATCCAATTCGATAGAGAGTTACAGGGTACTGCCGAAATAACCACCGAGGATTTATCTTTGCTGCAGAGGCTGTTCAGCCCATTGAAGCACCTTTACAAGTCAAGAGTAGAGTAGAATGATAATGGAAAAGGTTTTGCAAAACCTTTATATCCATTTATCTTCGTTTCGCTTTTTTTAATAAATTGCAGAGAAAATCTATTAACCTTGAACACCACTCGGACAATACTTCTGAGGTTCATTCTTCCCCTTCTTCTCCCAAGGTTTTTGGCTTTATCTAACGTCATGTCCCAGGAGTCAATCCCCCATAAGAATCTCGATAGCTTGGCTAAGGTGTATAACAACGCTGGCGTTGATTACGCCATGCAGGGCGATTTTGAAAAAGCGGGTGAACTGTTTCTTAAATCCCTGAAATTAAGGGAGTCGATACCCGACTTCCCTAAGGTTAGGCTTGCCAACGGCTACCTTAACCTCGCCAACCTTAAGCTGGATATGAGTTACGTCGACTCGGCGTTGTTTTACTATGAGAAAACAGAGAAAATCTTATATGAAATGGATAAGCCCTCTGCTTCTCTACTAGGTATTGTTTACTATGAAATGGGAAATTGCTTAAGATATAAGCAGGATTTCTCTTCAGCAATTGCTCATATCTTAAAGGGAATAAATCTATTATATTATGATTCAGTAGAAAATGCTAATCAACTAATCCTTGCATATCTGAAATTATCGAATGCATATAGACAATCTGGAAATTTTGAAGACGCTTCAAAGGCTTCGCTATTGGCTTATTCCTTATCTGATAAATATAACAAATCCTATTTATCTCATATTAATAATAATTTAGGGAATCTTAGCTTAAAATTATCGAAATATAGCGAGGCGATATTCTTCTTTAAAGAATCGGAGAGGTACATGAAGGCTGGGGGGAAATGGAAGGCAAATGATATTATAGCTC
>Ga0334882_1000386_pt1 | contig 70302 bp, 50 predicted proteins | sample GraSluR1_MG_5_FD_207226 | JGI IMG/M metagenome (GOLD analysis project Ga0334882, IMG submission 207226) | Sludge microbial communities from methane-producing bioreactor in Wageningen University, Netherlands - Granular Sludge_15_04-R1 | ecosystem: Engineered > Bioreactor > Anaerobic >... | reverse complement strand
ATATCCATTCTGCTCATGGGGGCTCTCATCATGGTTGCTGCCAGAGGAGTTGGAATACCTTTTTCATTCAGAGCAGTTACCAGGGCCTCTCCTGTGCCAAGTGATGTAATTACTTCATCCGTTTTATAGTAATCGGAAAGAGGAAAATTTTCCGCTGTAAGTTTAATGGCTTTACGATCGATAGCTGTAAAAGCCCTCAGGGCATGCTGTAACTTCAACCCAAGCTGGGCAAGCACACTGTTAGGCACATCCATCGGGTTCTGTGTAACAAAAAAAACACCTACACCCTTTGAGCGAATAAGCTTTACAATAGTTTCTATCTGATCCAGCAGGGCTTTGCTTGCCTGACTGAATATCAGATGCGCCTCATCGATGAAAAGAACCAGTTCTGGTTTGTCCATGTCCCCTCTTTCAGGCATCTCATTATAGATCTCTGCGAGCAGGCACAGCATAAATGTCGAGAAGAGTTTTGGCTTATCCTGTATATCTGTCAGTCTGATTATATTAACGTATCCATGACCGTTTCTGTCGCGTCTCATCAGATCGCGGATATCGAATGAGAGCTCACCGAAAAAGAGTTGGGCATCCTGCTGTTCGAGTTCGATTATCTTCCTGAGGATAACCCCCGTAGTCGCCGGGGAAATTTTCCCATACTCCTTCTCAATCTCCGCTTTACCTTCATCAGTAACATATTGAATTATCTTCTTAAGATCCTTCAGATCGAGCAGGGGCAGATGATTGTCATCGCAATACTTGAAGATTATAGCCAACACACCTCCCTGGGTATCATTCAGATCAAGAATTCTGGAAAGAAGAACAGGCCCGAACTCCGAGACAGTGGCTCTAAGCCTTACTCCTTCCTGCTTCGAGAGCGTCAGCAGTTCAACCGGAGATCCCTTCGCTGAATAGGGCAATCCTATCTTAAGATGCCGTTCCGCAATAAATGGCTTCTCCTCCCCCGGCATGGCAATTCCACTCAGATCCCCCTTTACATCCATAAGAAGCACCGGCACACCCTTCTCAGAGAGCTGCTCGGAAATAATCTGAAGGGATTTTGTCTTTCCGGTCCCGGTGGCACCTGCAATAAGCCCGTGCCTGTTCATGGTTTTTAAGGGCACCTGTACCAGTGATCCGGTAATAGTCTCTCCATCAAGCATGGCTGCGCCAAGGATTATTGATTCTCCTTTGCATGTATACCCCCTGGTTATTGCTTCTGCGAATTCTTCTCTTTTTTCCATAGTTAAAAGTGGGTTCTGGTTCTACTCTATTCATGAAACTGCAATTTAAGGGTTTTTAGAATAAGTCTTTCATCGGTACGACCAATTTTGAACATGTTCTGCTTACTTGACTAAAAACATATGATCATAAGCCAATATTAATTGAAAGAATTCAGGATTACGCTTAAAAATAATATCTTTATTGGTAACTATCTGAAATCAGTATGGCCATTTAAAACATGGCTTTATTGGCTTCAGCAAAACAACTAAAAACCTATTGATATGAAATTAAAGACCTTTCTGTTGATTTTTACGCTGCTTCTGTTTTCTACAGGCCTATCCGGACAAGTAACCGAAGGTGAAAAGAGACTCCGGTCGGTCAGTGCAGATACTACAACAGGCTGGAAGAAAGGTGGTGTTTTTAATGTTAACATCGCTCAGACATCACTTACAAACTGGGCAGCCGGTGGACAGAATTCAGTGGCATTGAATGGTCTTTTCAGTCTTTTTGCAAATTACAAGAGAGACAAGGCCGTTTGGGACAATTCGCTGGATATGGGATACGGTGTCCTTAAGCAGGGAAAAGAAGCTGACTTTATTAAAACAGATGACAAAATCGATTTCCTTTCAAAATACGGGAGAGAAGCATTCACTGACTTCTATTATGCTGCCCTGCTCAATTTTAAGACTCAAATGAGACCAGGATACAATTATCCCGATATCACAAACAAGATCTCTGACCTGTTTGCCCCCGCATATCTTCTTCTGGCTGCCGGTTTAGATTACAAGCCCGATGCATATTTCAGTGCATTTATAGCCCCGCTCACTGCTAAATTAACATTTGTCACCGATCAGACCCTTTCAGATGCAGGTGCCTTCGGTGTTACTCCGGGAGAAAAATCCAGGAGTGAACTAGGAGGTTATATCAGAGCTATCTATTCAAAGAACGATTTCAAGAATGAATTTCTTCAGAACGTTTCTTTCACAACCAAAATAGATCTGTTTTCGAATTACCTGAAAAATCCCCAGAATATCGACGTCAGCTGGGAAACCCTGATTGCACTGAAAGTCAATAAATATATTTCCATGAGCCTTAATACCCATCTGATATATGACGATGATATCAAAATCCCTGTGGAGGGATCAGAGACACCGGGCCCGCGGATACAGTTCAAAGAGATATTCGGAGTTGGATTCTCATATAATTTCTGATAACTATTAACTAAACACTGACAAAATGAAAATTTTAGACGAATTCAAGACCTTTGCAATTAAGGGCAATGTTGTCGACATGGCTGTGGGTATCATTATTGGTCTTGCTTTTGGCAAGATAGTCTCATCAGCGGTAAATGACATCATCATGCCACCAATCGGATTACTTCTTGGTGGTGTTAACTTTACAGATCTGAATATTGTCATGAAAGCAGCTACCGAAACAGTCCCTGCAGTGACCTGGAATTATGGTAATTTCATTCAGGTGATAATTGATTTCTTAATTGTCGCTTTTGTTGTCTTTCTGCTTATTAAAGCAATTAATGCAGGCAAAAAGAAGGAAGCAGCAGCTCCCGCTCCACCGCCGGCTCCCCCGAAACAGGAGATCCTGCTTGAGGAGATCCGTGATCTGCTGAAGAAGTAATGGCACATATCGTAAAGACAATGCATGCATTGTCTCTTCTGGCAAAGACAATGCATGCATTGTCTCTGATAAGGGCATGGCATGCCATGACCCTTCTTGCAATCCTGATGTCGCCATCTTCTTTCGGGCAGGATCTCCCTTCGGGTATGAAAATCTGGTTCAACAAGCCTGCCGAAACATGGAACGATGCCCTCCCCGTAGGAAACGGAAAACTGGGAGCCATGATCTTCGGAGGTATTGAGAACGAAAGGCTCCAGCTTAACGAGGAGTCTGTATGGACAGGAGGACCTCGCTGGGATGCCAATCCCGATGCACTTAAGAACCTGCCACAGGTGAGAAAGCTGCTCTTTGAGGGCAGATACAAAGAAGCCGAAACCCTGGCACAGAACGGCATTATGGGCAAATTCCGCCGCGACCAGGCTTCCAGCTATCAGACCCTGGGCGATCTCACACTCAGCTTCGGCAACCTGCGTACTATATCTAACTACCAAAGGGAACTCGATATCAGTGAAGCAGTTGCAAGAGTTTATTACACTGCAAACCAGACCCGGTTCATAAGAGAGATCTTCTCAAGTGCTCCCGATCAGGCAATCGTTTTAAGACTAACAGCAGACAGGGAAGGGGCCCTGACATTTACCGCCAGACTATCTCGCCCGGGAGACAAAGCCACAATATCTTCCGGCGAGGGACAAATAGTGATGACCGAACATGTGGGCGACGGTAACGGGGTCAGAATGACTGCCTGCCTGAAATTGCTGGCTGACGGCGGATCAGTTATTTCCGGCGGAGATTCCATCAGGGTCGAGAAAGCAAACTCTGTAACCATAATTCTTGCGGCTGCAACCGATTATGCCCGAATTGATCCACTTTCTGCGACTGCAGAAAGGATCGCGAAGGTCTCCGGACGCCCCTATGATGATCTCCTGAAAGATCATATTACGGATTATAAATCTTTGTTCGACAGGGTTAAACTCGATCTGGGATCGTCCGACGGCAATTACTTCACAACAGATGCCCGGATAACAGCCATGCAGAACGGCTATACCGATACCGATCTGATAGAACTCTATTATCAGTTCGGAAGGTATCTGCTGATAAGCAGTTCACGTCCCGGTTCCCTGCCTGCAAACCTGCAGGGGATCTGGGCCGACGGCCTGCGTCCCCCGTGGAGCGCTGATTATCATATTAATGTGAATATCCAGATGAACTACTGGACGGCAGAGATAACCAACCTGGGAGAACTGCACAGACCTTTTATCGAATTCATTGATGCACTAAGGCCCGGTGGGCGAAGAACGGCAAAAGAAGTCTACGGCATGAAAGGTACTGTAGCACACTATACAACCGATGTCTGGCACTATACCGAACCTCTCGGGGCTATAGTCTATGGTATGTGGCCAATGGGAATCGCATGGAGCTGTCAGAACATCTGGGATCATTATGCATTTGGCGGCGATGTTGAGTATCTCCGGACAAAATCCTACCCGATAATGAAGGAGGCTGCCGAATTTTGCATGGACTGGCTGGTGAGGGATCCACGTACCGGATTTCTTGTTTCAGGACCTTCAGTATCACCCGAAAACAGTTTCATAATTCCAGGTGAGGGCGGACGGGCAAGCATGGTAATGGGTCCGACCATGGATCACATGATCATCCGCGACCTGCTTCAGAATACCATTGAAGCGAGTATTGTACTCGACACCGACAGAACTTTCCGTGTACGGATGCAAAGGACCCTTGAAAGACTTGCACCCACAAGGACAGGATCCGACGGGCGGCTGATGGAGTGGCCTGAAGAATTTGAAGAAGCTGAGCCCGGACACAGGCATATATCGCACCTTTACGGACTGCACCCCGGGAACCAGATAACCAAACAGAACCATCCCGAACTAATGGATGCTGCCCGTAAAACAATAGAATACAGATTGGCACACGGAGGCGGCCACACAGGATGGAGCCGGGCCTGGATAATCAATTTCTATGCAAGACTTCTTGACGGAGAGAAAGCGTATGAAAATGTTCTCGAACTGCTTAGGAAATCAACCCTTAACAACCTCTTCGATACCCATCCCCCATTCCAGATAGACGGTAATTTCGGGGGGACAGCAGGAATAACGGAGATGCTGATTCAGAGCCACGCAGGTGAGATTGAACTGTTGCCTGCCCTGCCTTCCGCCTGGCAAACCGGTCACATACACGGGTTAATGGCCCGGGGAGGTTTTGAGGTCGATATCGACTGGGAGAACGGGAAGCTGAAACATGCATCAGTTAAATCGAAACTTGGCAATCCATTGAAGATCAGCTATGACGGCAAGGTCGTAGAACTTAGAAAGACTGAGAAAGAAAAGTCATATCATTTCGGTGATGGATTGAGTATCTATTGAAAAACCCGTTAATTCCAAGGGAAGGGGAGAACTGTACTATAGTAGTATAGCAATGACACTCCTTCCCTTGGAATTAAGGGGAGGACACAGGAGGGGTTCATACCCAACTCTCACATATTCTTCACCATACACTTCCATAAACGAATTCTGGTAAAATTTCTCAAAAAGTTTATGTTAAAATATTTGGAGATTAATGTTATTTATTTCTAACTTTGTGTTAGAATTACTTAACTTAAACTGATGGACATGAAAAAAGCAATCGTTGTTTTCGTTGTTGCAGCTCTTGTACTTGTTACCACCGGACTCTGGATCCTCTCCTCCTCCGGGAAATTCAAACCATTCGACCTGGTAACCTTTGGCATTATAATCTGCGTTGTCGGTTTTGCTGTCTTTGTTGGTTATAAAAGACTAATCAGCGCCAGAAGGGGCGAACCGGCAGAGGATGAACTTTCGAAAAGGGTACTGCAAAAGACCGCTGCATGGTCGTACTATGTATCTCTTTACCTGTGGGTGGCAATGCTCTTCATCAAAGACAGGGTAAAACTCGACACCGAGGAGCTCATAGGCACAGGTATCCTGGGAATGGCAATCTCTTTTGCAGTCTGCTGGCTGATCCTTAATTTCAGAGGGGTGAGAAATGAATAACAGGATAAAGGAATACAGGGCCAGATACAACCTTACACAGGAGGATCTGGCCAAAAAGGTCAATGTAAGGAGGGAAACAATCGTATTCCTTGAAAAGAATAAATACAATCCCTCTCTTAAGCTGGCCTATGACATCGCAAGGGTTTTTGAATCAAAAATCGAAGATATTTTCATTTTTGAATGATTCTTTCTCCCCCTTCAGGGGGTAGGGGGCAAAAGGTATTCTTCGAAGAATTCGGTCATCTTCTCCTGGCAAAAATCATTTACACGCTTCACCACATCCATGGCATGAGGCCAAAGCGGCAACCGGTGGTATACAGCCGGCACACCCAGTGAATCCAGCCTTGCCTTGAGGTCATCCGACTGGCTTACCGGGACAAGCCTGTCGGATGTCCCGTGAAATATGAGAGTAGGGGGATCATCCTTATCTACATAATGAACGGGTGAAGCCTCCCTGTAGAGATCAGGGGCTTCTTCATATGAACGTGCTAAAAGATCCGTTACCAGACGGTGGTTCCTGGCATATTCGGTTGTCAGATCGGATGGTCCGTAAATATTCACCAGCGCCTTTATTCTGTGCTTCCCTGTCTCAAAACGGGTCGTGTCAATCCGTCTGTGCGCATCACCCCACCCATAGGCGCCCAGCATCGCCAAATGGGCCCCCGCAGACCCTCCGATAAGGGCAATCCTGTCCGGATCATATCCGTAATTCTCTCCATTGACGTAAAACCATTGCAGAGCATCTGCTATGTCCTCAACACAGGCAGGATAAGGTCCGTCACCCAGCAGCCTGTATGAAACCGTCGCGGTGACAAAGCCCCGCTCAGCAAATGCAGTGAGATAAACGAGATAATCGGATCTTTTTCCGCCCTTCCATGACCCGCCATGTATAAAAACGAGAAGTGGAGCAGGGTTGATCAGACCTTTTTGTTTATATATATCAAGTTGCAATGATTTACCGTCAGTCTTTTTGTATTCGATATCCCTTAACTCTTCAATATTTGCCGGTATTTCAGGATTCAGGTTTACCATTTTTTCCAGGCCTGTATAGATTGCCAGATAGACTGGTGTTTCAAAATGATACCCGACCGGAGGTGAACCGGGTCTTAATGCCGATATTATCCGTGGGGTGGATATCAGCAAAATAAACAGAGCCACAAGGATCGCTGATCCTGCAAGAATCCGCTTTACTGCTTTCAAAACCATACGTTAAATATACTAATCAAATAAACATACTTAAACTTCGTTCAATCCGGATACCTGAAAATTTATTTTGAAAGCCTGATTTCATCAAGAATTTCCCTGAGTCTACCATGCAGGATCGGAGCTGTTTCGGGACCCAGTGAATTCACCTCACCATAAGGAGCTTTTTTCGCTCCGTAGGTAAACGGGGCTTCCACATCCCATTGGCTTTTAGGTATTATGTAACCTATTTCATCATTGGCAAGCCCAATTACAAACTTAAACCTTCCCGGCATCATCTCCCTCACTGACGGTACTTCCAACGGATCAATAATGAAATCCCTTCCTTCAGGTGCTTCGATTCCTCCGTTAATAATCTCAGGATAAACCTCACCGGGCAGTGTGGCAAAGGATATTTCTCCGATGGTAAATGCTGAAATTTCAGACCTCATCTTCATCCATCCTGCCGAACCTCGCGGGAAAATACCAATCATTGTGGCAAGCCTGAAAATACTGTTTTTAATTGGTAATGAAAGAGTCTGCGCAATAATGGAGATCGATGCGCTATCGATCACTTCCAGCGGCTTTTCCATTGATCTTAATGCGAGCAGCGCCAGTTGCTTTCCCTGGGCTTCTGCCTTATCAAACGATGGTTCCTTAAATTCCTCACCCGTAAAAGGGTCCGGCACGGCAAGACCCGGATTGGTGGTCATCAATCCTCCTATTGCACCGTTCACATAAAGAGTTGTACCTCCTGTACCCGGCATAAACAGTGTATCTCCGTTATAAACACCTTTTTCGATTCCCTCCCTCATATAGTGCGGAAAATCAGAAGAGATCAACAGGTTCCTGCTCCAGACAGTTTCAGGGTGGTTGCCCCACGCTGCCAGGGTACCCAGTGTATTTGCATTCTCCCTGTCAACCACCCTGATAAATCTCAGACCGGAATCAAACACCTCGGGTTTTCTTGTATCATCAACCAGATAGGCAGCACCGTTCATGTCTTCCGATAATTCAAGCCGTGCAGGACGGAGATTATTTACTGCTTCCATAACTGATTGCACTGTCCTGACCTTCACAAATTCCAGATAATCCCTGTTTACGCCGCTCTTCAGAACCGATTTTCCCCACATCCCGACAAGATCAGGGCCCTGGTGATTATGTGTGGTTGCAATAATAGTATAAGTGATACCTGCCCCTGCAGGAATCTGATTCCTGACATCAATCACGTCATCGTGCATAAATCCCATGAGATCAAGTACAACCAGGGCAATTCGGGTGGTCCCGTCATCAATAATCATTGTCCTTGCCCAGAGGTCATCGTTGATACCGTTTGCGGCCCTCCTGTTACCAAAACCAGCAATCCATACGGGATCAAACCTGCCGTTCCCGTTACCATCAGTGAAAGTGTCACCGTCTTTGGGGTTGTATTTCGCATCCCCGTTCATGTCAATCCACCTGTCGGGAACCTCAGGCGTGATTGTAACTGCAGCAAAGCCGGCATTTAATGGTGCAATTTCGCCCGGGAAAACTTTCAAATCCAGAGTGTATCCGGGGTTCCTGTCCTTCATGTTCGAAAAGAACCATATTAATAATACTGCAAGGAATAAGATCAGGGTCAGGCCTGCAATTCTTAAAATCTTCTTCATAATGGCATCTTTAATTCCTGGTAAATCTTTTGTAATATGATAAAATATAAATTTGCAACTCAAAGTTACAGGACAAAAGATTAATTTTATTGTCTTTTACAAAACTTTTCCAAATTAAGTGACAAAGAATGGCTGAGAAGAGAACGGCGGTAATAATCGGAGCAGGTGTCGGAGGAATTACGACTGCTGTTTACCTGGCAAAACAGGGTTACGGAGTTACAGTGTTTGAGAAGAACTCTTCTCCCGGCGGGCGTTGCAGCCAGCTGACAAAGGAAGGCCACAGGTTTGATCTTGGAGCCACAATGCTTCTTATGCCTGAAATTTACAGATCAGTATTCCGGTCCCTCGGTGCAGAGCTGGAAGAGAGTGTCAGCATAACGCCTCTCGAAGATCTATATAAGATATATTTTGATAATGGCAGGGTCCTGCCATTTACCACCGACAGGGAAAGGATGAAGACTGAACTGGAAGGCATTGAGCCGGGAAGTTCTTTTAAATCGGAGGAATATGTAAAAAAAGGATATGATATCTTCGGGCTCTCGATGAGAAAACTGATAGATCGCAATTTTTACAATATATTTCAGTTTGCACATCCCGGGAACATACCGTTATTGTTCAGAATAAAAGCCTTTACTTCCCATTACCATTATGCCCGCAGGTTTTTCAGGCATCCCCATCTCCTTATGGCCTTTACCTTTCAAAATATATATGTCGGTCAGAGTCCTTTCGACTCTCCTGCTCTCTTTTCTATGGTTCCGGCTGCCGAGCTCACTGAAGGTTCCTTTTTCCCGTCCAGAGGAGGGCTATATGCTGTTGTTGAAAAATTAACCGAAATGGCAGAAAGAGAAGGGGTCAGGTTTTATTTCAATACTTCCGTGAAACGTATCATTATTACTGACAAAAAAGCTGAAGGAGTTGTCTTATACGATGATACTGAGGTCAGATCAGATATTGTTGTGGCAAACGCCGATCTGCCGTATGTTTATAAGGAACTTCTGCCTGACAGAAAAGTCTCCCGCCGCCTTGAAAAGTTAAAATATTCCTGTTCAGCCATCTGTTTTCACTGGGGGCTCGATAAAGTATATGATCAGCTTGGCCATCACAGCGTATTCCTTTCAGATGGTTTCAGAAAAGGGCTTGACAGGATCTTCATTGAAAAATCTGTAAGTGATAATCCGAGCTTTTATGTACACGCCCCGGTCAGAACAGACCCTTCTTCAGCACCGCCGGGTCATGACACACTATCGGTGATAGTAGCTGCCGGCCATGTTGACGGGAAGAGGCACCAGGATTGGGAATCGATGAAGAACAATGCACGGGAAGGAGTCATCAGACGATTGAAAATGCAGGGTCTTGAGGATATTGAAGAGCATATAAAATTCGAAATATCATATACCCCCGCCGATTGGGAAAGTGCCTGTAATATTACGCGAGGGGCGGTTTTCGGAAGCCTCGGGCATAATATTTTCCAGATGGGTTACTTCCGCCCGCACAACCGGCATGACAAGTACAGGAATCTCTATTTTGTCGGAGGCAGTACCCACCCCGGGAACGGGATACCCAATGTACTGATTTCGGCAAAGCTTGTTTCGGAACGTATACTGAAAGAAGCCGCACAAAACTCAAAGTCAACCTAATCTGCCAGTAATTAATGAATACCTTAAAAGATAATTTGCTCGGTATCTACAGTTCCATCGACTTTCACTCGATAAAAGATCATCCCAATATTCTCATTGCTGCCAACTTTTGGGAAAACGACAGATTCTGTGCTGCCAGAACCTGCTACAGGTTCATGCGTGAAATTGACGATCTGATCGATAATCATAAGGCCAGCCACAGGATTATTGCCGATAGTAAAAAGAGTGAATTCATAAGGAATGTGAACGACTGGCTTAAAAATATGACGGATCCTGGAGGATGCAGCGTTAACCAGAATAATCTTGTCGAGACCATTAAAACATTTAAAATTCCTTCATGGCCTCTTGAATCATTTGCCGGGTCGATGATCTATGACATTTTTAATGACGGTTTCCCCACGCTGGATTCATTTCTTGAATATGCGCAGGGAGCGTCGGTGGCTCCTGCCTCAATCTTTGTGCATCTGGCAGGAATCGAAAGGAGAAACGGTCTGTACCGGGCTCCATCCTTTAATGTAAGAGATGCCGCAACACCATGCGCAATCTTCAGCTATCTTGTTCATATTATCCGCGACTTCCAGAAGGACCAGAAAAATAATCTTAATTATTTTGCCGACGAAAAAATAAATCATTACAATCTCACCAGAAAAGAGCTGCTCAATATTGCAGAAGGCGCTGAAGTAACTGACAATTTCCGCAATCTTGTAAATGATTATTACACACTTGCCGGCGAATATCGGTTGAAAACCCTGGAGATGATAAGTAAAATCAGACCATTTATGGGACCAAGGTATCAGCTGAGCCTTGAAGTGATCTTCGATCTGTACCTTATGGTATATGAAAGAATCGACATCAAAAAGGGCAGGTTTACTACCGAAGAGCTTAATCCGAGCCCCGACGAGACCCGCGAAAGAGTTTATCAGACTATTATGAATTTCAACCCTGTATAGATTATTCTCGGGGATTGACTCAGTGGCAAATAACAGAAAAAACGATGAAAAGATTACTTATACTCTCTCTTATCTCTGCTGCCCTTTTCTTTTGCGGCCATGCTCAGAAAAGTGCATACCTCTATTCCTACTTCAAAGGCAATGGGGAAGACGGGCTTCACCTGGCTTACAGCAGGGATGGTCTGCGTTTCACTGCCCTGAACAACGACAGATCATTCCTTACTCCGGTTGTCGGAATCTCAAAGCTTATGCGTGACCCCTGCATAATAAGGACCCCCGATGGCATCTTCCATATGGTATGGACAGCGGGCTGGACTGAGCGGGGGATAGGATATGCATATTCCAGGGACCTTATCAACTGGAGCGATCAGAAGTATCTCATGGTGATGGAAAAAGAGCCAACGGCAAGAAACTGCTGGGCTCCTGAGATCTTATACGACAAAAAGAAAAAAGAGTTCCTTATCTTCTGGTCCACAACAATTCCCGGACGATTCCCTGAAACGGAGAAATCCGGCGATTCGGGCTACAATCACCGCATCTATTCCGTAACAACGAAAGATTTTGAGGCATTTTCTGAAACCACCTTATTCTACGACAGGGGATTCAATGTCATAGATGCCACCATTATCAGGAGCAAAAGAAAATTTGTTATGTTCGTTAAGGACGAAACGCGTACTCCCCCCGAAAAGAATATAAGGGTAACCTCATCAAAAAGTCTGTACGGGCCTTACAGTAATCCCTCTCCTCCCATTACCGGTAATTACTGGGCTGAGGGACCATCGGCGATCAGGATCGGTAAAATCTGGCATCTTTATTTCGACAAGTATATTGAAAAGAAGATGGGTGTTGTGATTTCAAAAGACCTGAACAGGTGGGAAGATATTTCAGACCTGGTTGCTTTTCCTGACGGAGTAAGGCACGGCACGGTATTCACCGTTGATGAAACCATCCTGGAAAAACTGCTCGGACTATAAGTAAAATTGAGCCTCTGAGATTTTGGTATGAGTTTTGCATTTGATTAAGTGTAAAACGTTCTTCTAATACTTGATGTCATGAAAAAACTTATACTAACATCGGTTCTCGGGGTCCTCCTCACAGCATCAGCAACACTGATGGCACAGAGGCAACCGGATGAATATCTGGGACTACCGGGAGATAATCTGAATCTGTACGCGGTAATGAAGCTGTTCCAGGAGTCGGAGACCCTGGAGACTTTTGAAAGGAGCCTGAACGACGAAAACAACAGGATCAACAACCTCGACCTCAATGGGGACAGCTACGTTGATTATTTAAAAGTTGTAAACTACGTCGACGGCAATGTTCACACAATAGTACTTCAGGCCATGCTCGACCGTAATGAGAGCCAGGATGTGGCAGTCTTCACAGTCGAAAAGTTCAGCAACGGAGCGGTACAGATACAGCTTATCGGCGATGAACTGCTGTATGGAAGAAATTATATAGTAGAGCCTATCTATGCAGAAACTCCAAATCCGGGCTACCTTGGCACGGCAAGAGGCCGCAATGTAACGTACGTAACCACAACCTATGTTGAAGTTGCCGCATGGCCGATTGTAAGGTTTATTTACCATCCGGGTTATGTAGTCTGGCGTTCAAGATGGTACTGGGGATATTACCCGTCCTACTGGAGACCCTGGAGGCCGGTCTACTGGCACTACTACTACGGTTACCACTACTACTGGCACCCCCACTACTATGTACACTACAGACGCTGGTATGAGCCCCGCTATATAAGGTATCACGATGTTTACTACACCAGATACAGGGTTTTTGCCCCGGTTGTGAATATCAACATCAATGCCGGAAAATATCAAACAACATACTCACGGCCTGAATCCAGAAGAGATGGTGAGGCATTATTTGCCAAATCACATCCGGAGCAGTACAGGAGATCAGCAGCCGTGGCAGGAACCATAACTGAAAGAAGACCGGTAGCACAATCTACATCTGTAAGGCAATCGACCAGCACAGCAGCTGACCGGAGATCAGCGTCAGGCACCTCTGCCGGACAGGGTACAGCTGCTGATCGCAGAGCATCTGCAACAGTAAACAGCAGAACAAGCACTGGTACCTCTGCAGGACAGAGCACCGCTACCCAACGCAGAGCCCCGGCCACGGTCAACAGCAGGGCGAACACAGGTACATCTGCAGGACAAAGCACGGCTACCGAACGCAGAGCCCCGGCCACGGTCAACAGCAGGGCTAACACAGGTACATCTGCAGGACAAAGCACGGCAACCGTACGCAGGGCGCCTGCCACGGTAAACAACAGAGCAGGCACCGGCACCTCTGCGCGACAGAGCAGTAGTGCCTCCCGCAGATCACCTGCTTCTGTATCGTCAGGAAGTTCCACAAGGGCACAGACCAGCCAGAGGGCAACATCCGCCAGCAGAACAACAACACGGCAGGCAACTCAGGCTACAGGCTCGACAGCCCGCAGAAGCAGCGCAGGGACAAGGGCTGCATCATCGCAGAAGAGCAATGAAAGTGCAAAAAGTTCGGAAAGCAGCAGCTCATCAAGAAGAAAGTAAGAACTCGGTAAAAGTATCGGATTATTAAAGAGGGTGTCTCAAAAGGGCACCCCTCTTTCTATGCCTGACCTTAAAAGGGACTTTGACAAATAAAAGCATAACCTTAGACAGTTGTGCTTTTTCTTATGAAACCCCATAAGGTGACAACAGAAATCAGGGTCAAGACAACAACGGCCGTAAGAAAAATAGACCTGTAATCATCCTGACGTTTAAGTGCAATACCAATAAATGCCCAAATTACAGCAAAGCCTATAAAAGGATTACGGAGACTATAAAGAGCCCACCCTGTTATGAGAGCTCCCGAAATAATCATTATAATGGTCCAGATCTCCTCTGAGACACCGGGTATGCTGAAATTGTAATTCACCAGCAGGGCAGTAACATTGGCTATCGTGGCTATGCAGATCCATCCAAGATAGATGCCGAATGCTGCCTTGACCAGGCCTGATGGTGTGCCGGTCATTCTGGTATTTAATACTATCAGGGTTACCAGCAAACCAATCATCGCCATAAGCGATAAAGGCAGTTTCTCGTAATGCCAGAATACAATCCAGACAGAATTCAGTATGCACGAGATCCCGAATAGCAGACTGATACCTGAAATCAGTTCCTGGTTTGTTCCCGTAAACTGGAATATGCAATAAGCCAATAAAAGCAGGTAGATGACTCCCCATATGGAAAAAGTAAGCCCCGCGGGAACAAATAAATTCGGATACATATCTGAAAGCTCTCCTGTCGTTTTATTATTAATAGGAATTGCATTCGCCATATAATTCATTACTATCATGGCAACGAACAAGAAAACATTTATATATTTCACCATGTTGTAGAATTTTTGTTCCGGGAGATCGGTCAAATTCTGAATCAGCCACTCTCTTCAGAATGCCGTAATAAATCCGGCACTTACCCTGCCGTATGAAGCGCCAGAAAACTGATGTGTGTATTCACCCACAACCCTCAGGTTTCTCCGGAGCATATAACCTGCATGGAGTGTGGCAGAAGTATAATCGAGCGGCGTATAATCCGACTCCACCCAGTTAAAAAGCCCGGTGAGGTACCAATTGCTCATATCGCCACGAGGTGATATGATAACTTCAGCGAATCCTCCGGTTGTAGTTACATCATCCATATACGATGAGGGAAAACCCTGTAATAATACCCTTGAGTCAGTCCTCTTAATATACTGGAAATTAATGACCAGTCTCTCATCTAAATCAATTGTCAGATCGGGACCGAACATTCTTACGTTGCTTGTAACGGGAGGGCCTATTCCGTCGGGGACAATCTCTTTCCCGGTGTACCCGAAAAACCCTACTGTTATCTTATCTCCTACTGACTGGAATATCTTAAACATGTAATTCTTGTATTTATCCTTGTCAAACAGATACCCTCCTCCGGTTTCTTCAATACCAGCACCATTAACAATCTCGCCCACAATGCCTGTACCGGTTGCGAAATCCTTTTCGAACAGTATCCCTTTGTCATATTTAAGGTTGGCTGTGGAGTTTCCAGGAGAGGCACCGTAAATTTTGTAGGGCTCAAGTGTAAACCTGAGCTCCCCCTTGAAAAGCGGGTCGGAAACCTGGAACTGCCCTGCGTACAGGTTTATCCCTGTCCCCAGGAAGTCGTGATACATCAGAAATGCATCTTCAACACCGGCTATCCTGCCCCTCTCATTCAATAAAAAATAGAAATAGTATGATAGTTTGTTGGAGAGCTCCCCGCCCGAGAGTATCTTAAGGACGAAGGGTGCGGCAAGATCCGAAGCCCCTGCATTATCAAAATTATACGAGACAAATCCGTCTATGCGGAACGCGAGAGGTACCTCCCGGAAAAGTGAAAGTCTGTCGTCCCCGGTCTCAATAAAGTGCCGCGGTGATTCATACTCGGTCATGCGAAATCCGTTGCCTGCAAATTCCTCGCCGAATCCTTTCAGCCGTGGCATCGCCGGTGAGTGGCACACCTGGCAGCTGATCTGGTATTTTCTTGCAAAAGCCGGAATAGCTTCTGTGTCATTTGCAGGAACTAATAAAAAGACGATTAGTAAAGCGAATGTAAATCTGAGATTTAAATGATCCTTCATATTATCCTGAATTAAAGTATTAAATCTTACACTATTAACTTTAGGCACTCCAGGCACTTTAGGCACTCCACACTTCTTCACGGTAATATTCTTATCGCCGTCGAGTGTTCGTTCACCATCATTATTTCTGACTCATCGGCCGGGACCTTAAGGAAATCGGCGACCGGTTTCACAAGGAGCTGGTAGTTCATGACTGCTCTTACAGTCATTTCGCCGGGGGCAACATCGTAAGGGAGACGGAAGGTAAATTTTTCCACCTTTGTTTCCCTCGGACCTATCCTGTAATCAACGCCAAGGCTTGCAGTGTTCCACTGCATGATTGTCATCCTGCCTTCCGGGTCGAAATATGGCATTCTGAATATCCTGTTGCCGTGGGGTATTCCGTCTCTCTGCACACCTTCAAAATTGTCAATCCCGAGCGGAACACCCATATCCTGATAGGCCAGGTAATCACCCGAAATTGTATATTCCTCTCCTTCAAAACCCTTTTTATCTACCGGGAGATGATATAAGTTACCTTTTGCATCAGTTGCCTCAACGTGAAGCCATGCTATCCTGTCCTCAACCGATCCGGTCGGGAATTTGTGCCCTGTTTTCTGATTGAAGAGGGCAACGGTGAATATCACTTTCTCTCCCGGTTCAGCATCCCTGATATCGGGTTGTATCCTTAATTCAATTGTTCCGCGCACCTTGCCGGGATCATGTCCCCCATGGAAAAGATGAAGACGCGCATCTTCATAGGTCTCCCCCATGATTGCATATTGCATCGGTCCCTTGGGCATGTGGCAATCCTGACAGCGAACCCCTTCCTCCGAATAGGGTCCATCCATCCATTCAAGCTGGGTGCTTTTAACCCATATACCGAAAGGACTCTGCTCGTTATGACAATTGCCGCAGAATTCAGTGGTCTTATAGAAATCATTCACCACGATCTTGTGGGCAGGAGATTCGGTTTTCGATTTCCTTGAACTGTACTTGGTCATCCCCGGACTTATGATATAGCTGAAATTGAACGGGGGATCACTTTGTGCTCCCTGCACCAGATGGCAGGCCTCGCATGATACCGATTCATTTGCCATACTGTTCGCTTCGGGCCGCGGAGGAGGAAGGCTCCCTCCCATAAATGCAAGCGGTGTATGGCATCCGTTACAGCCGTCAACAACATCTTTAAGCTCAGGAACCGCTTCTGAATGAGCAACCGCGAGATCAAAATATTCAATCTCATCCCAGTGATGGGTGTATGCCTGCGACATCATCGACTGTGTCCACTGCTCATAAAAATCGATATGGCATTGCCTGCACTTTCTGGCAGTTTCGAAATCCTTATAGGCATATTTCCCCTTCAGATCCTCCTGCGGTAATAGAAATCTGAAAGACAGAACACTGATAATCAGAACGGCAGAAATTACTGAAATGACCAAATAATTAGCAGAATTGCTTTTTTTGCTTTTCATAAAATTATGATTTTTCAGATGTGAAAAGATAAGAAAAAAAAATTATATGTGTTCTTGATTCTCTTTATGAAGAATTAATCCCCTACAGGACTACAAACATATCGCACCTACGGAGCTCAAAATCAGAATATAAATCTCATTGCTGCTACAAACATTCCGTCCCTACGGGACTACAAACATGTCGCACCTACGGAGCTCAAAATCAGAATATAAATCTCATTGCTGCTACAAACATTCCGTCCCTACGGGACTATGTTCCCGGGCCACGTGGCGTCGATCTGTTTGTAAAACATGGAACCCAGTTTTATATTAGCCGCGTGGCGTCGATCTGTTTGTAGAACACGGAACCCAGTTTTATATTAGCCGCGTAGAGGCGGTATGTTTGTAGAATCGAGATTTTCCAATAGATCCTGAGCCACGTAGTGGCGATATGTTTATACTCTGCGGGACTCGGAACATAATCAGGAAATTCGTCAGATGGTAAACTATTTCTTAATTTTGTCGATAGGACATTAACTTCCAAAACATGGCCAATACATACAACCAGAAACTAAACATCTTCTGGTTCAGAAGGGATCTGAGGCTTGAGGATAACAGAGCCCTGGATAATGCTCTTGCGGAAGGATTACCTTTACTGCCCCTTTTTATTTTCGATACGAATATTACTGATGAATTGCCGGATGATGACCCGAGAATCTGTTTCATTTATAAGACACTCTCTGAATTGAACGGGATACTCCGGCAATCCGGAAGCTCAATATTGATTCTGAAGGGTGATCCTGAAAAAATATGGAAAGAACTGAATGCGTCATATGATATTAATGCGGTTTTCATAAACAAGGATTACGAACCGTATGCGATTGAACGTGATAACAAGATTGAAAAGATACTGGGTGAAAAGAAAATAACTCTTCTCAGGTTTAAGGACAATGTGATCTTTGAGGAGGCTGAAATAGTAAAATCTGACAATAAACCCTACACTGTTTTCACACCATATAAAAACAGATGGCTGCAGCAATTCAGGCAATCAGTTCATGAGATAACTCCGGAAAATAATAACGGATACGGGAATTTTTACAGGCATATCTTTCCCTTCCCCTTACTGAAGGAGATCGGATTTCTTGATAGTCAGGTCAGTGTCAGGCCTTATGACTTGTCAGCTATAAACGAGTACGAAAAGTACAGGGATTATCCTGCGGCTGACAGAACCAGCTATCTTTCCCCTCACCTGCGATTTGGGACGGTAAGTATCCGGGAAATCGTCAGGACTGCCTCAGATCAGAACCAGATTTTCCTGGGCGAACTTATCTGGCGCGAATTCTTTATGCAGATACTCTGTCATTTTCCGCATGTTGTAACAGAGAACTTCAGGAGGGCTTATGACGATATTGCATGGAGAAACGATGAAACAGAGTTTAAAAGGTGGTGCAACGGAGAAACTGGCTATCCGATGGTTGATGCCGGAATGAGACAATTGAATGAGACAGGCTACATGCACAACAGGGTACGTATGATAACGGCGGGTTTCCTATGCAAGCATCTGCTGATAGACTGGAGGTGGGGAGAGGCTTATTTTGCCAGGAAACTGCTTGATTACGAGCTCTCATCCAACAACGGCAACTGGCAGTGGGCAGCCGGCACAGGTTGTGATGCCGCACCATATTTCAGGGTTTTTAATCCGGATACACAGCAGAAAAAATTCGATCCGGGAAGGGAGTACATCAGAAAATGGGTCGATGAATATGATACTACTTCCTATCCGGGACCAATGGTCGAACATGAGATCGCCAGGCAAAGAGCCATTGAGGTTTACAAAGCCGGTATCAGAAACAAAAGCTTTTAGCATAATAAATCCTTTGTGCCCTTCGTGAAGGCCTTTGTGTTACCTTTGTGTTAAAAAGAATTAACTACAAAGTGTTCAAAGGAAATCACAAAGGGACACAACGGAATCCAACTGAAAGGATGATTTTAAAATTTAATGAGTATCGGTTAAGATTAATAAAACATACTAAGTGCTTAAAATACAACTCTATGAATTCATGTACTCACCCCCTTCCTTCACTTCGTTCAGGCTTTCCCCCTCTCTACTTCGTAAAGAGGGGGAAATATCTGATATGCAATTAAATACACTCCCCCTTCTTTATGAAATAGAGAAGGGGGCAGGCTTTGCAAGCCGAAGCTTCGGCGAAGGCTTGGGGGATGAGTACATGTAGAATAGAAACAAATATTAAATGAATATTATTGATTCCGGACACTCATATAAAATTTAATGTAAAATGAACAAGAAAAAATTAATCGTGCTGATTTTCATTATCTGCACACCGGCTATTCTCCTCCCGCAAAAACCTGATTCTTATAAACCCGATTTCAGTCTACCCGAGACCATTCCGGGAATGACTCTTGTCTGGAATGATGAATTCAATAACGAAGGAAAGCCTGATCAGGGAAGCTGGAGATACGAAAAAGGATTTGTCAGGAATCAGGAGCTACAGTGGTACCAGGAAGAGAATGCTCTCTGCGCCGGTGGAGTACTTTACATTGAAGGACGCCGGGAAAAGACCAGAAATCCTGATCATATTGCAGGCAGTAATAACTGGAGGCTTGGCAGGGAATATGCCGAATATACATCTTCAAGCATCCAGACCCGCGGCTTGCACCAGTGGCAGTTCGGCAGGTTCGAAATAAGGGCCAGGATCGATACTGCAAGGGGTTCATGGCCCGCCATCTGGACCCTTGGTGTGTCAGGAGGCTGGCCCGCAGGTGGCGAGATAGATATAATGGAATATTACCTCGTGCAGGGAGTCCCGACAATTCTGGCAAATTTTGCCTGGGGAGGGAAAGAGAGGGGCATTGCAAAATGGGACGATCTTAAAAAACCTCTCAGCGCTTTACCCGTAACGACCCTGAATGGGTGAAAAAATTCCATGTCTGGAGAATGGACTGGGATAAGGATAAAATCAGACTTTATGTCGACGATCAGCTGCTAAATGAAGTGTCCCTCACCGAAACAATCAATCCCGATGGATTCAATCCCTTTCTGCAGCCGCATTATATATTGCTGAACCTGGCTGTTGGCGGTAACGGCGGCGATCCATCCGGTACCAGGTTCCCTGTTAAATATGAGGTGGATTATGTTAGAGTCTATCAGGAAGACAGGGACTGAGGGACTGAGGGACTGAGGGACTGAGGGACTGAGGGACTGAGAGACGAAGTGACTGAGAGACGAAGTGACTTAGAGACTTAGAGACTGAGAGACTAAGTGACTTAGAGACTGAGGGACTTAGAGACTGAGTGACTTAGAGACTGAGGGACTTAGAGACGAAGTGACTTAGAGACTTAAGGTGGCAGCGGAGGCAGGTCATTCAATTGTCATTCAAAAGTTTAGCAATGAATGACGTCCGCCGGCCGGCGGACAAATGACGGCCGCAGGCCTAATGACGTCGCGCAGCGACAAATGACGGCCGAAGGCCTAATGACGGCCGCAGGCCTAATGACGTCGCGCAGCGACAAATGACGGCCGAAGGCCTAATGACGTCGCGCAGCGACAAATGACGGCCGAAGGCCTAATGACGTCGCGCAGCGACAAATGACAGCCGAAGGCCTAATGACGGCCGAAGGCCTAATGACGGCCGCAGGCCTAATAACGTCGCGCAGCGACAAATGACGGCCGCAGGCCTAATGACGTCGCGCAGCGACAAATGACGGCCGAAGGCCTAATGACGGCCGCAGGCTTAATGACGTCGCGCAGCGACAAATGACGGCCGCAGGCCTAATGACGTCGCGCAGCGACAAATGACGGCCGAAGGCCTAATGACGGCCGCAGGCCTAATGACGTCGCGCAGCGACAAATGACGGCCGCAGGCCTAATGACGTCGCGCAGCGACAAATGACGGCCGCAGGCCTAATGACGTCGCGCAGCGACAAATGACGGCCGAAGGCCTAATGACGCGTAGCGAATGACAGCGCGTAGCGCTGAATGACGTCCGACGTCAGGAGGCCAAATGATAACTTCTTCCGTCTTCCGTCTTCTGTCTTCTGTCTTCCGTCTTCTGTCTTCCGTCTTCCGTCTTCCGTCTTCTGTCTTCTGTCTTCTGTCTGAACTTATCTGCCAAACCGGTGTTATATAATTTTCTTATTTTTGCGAAACTTAAACCCGAACCGATGGCAATTACAGGAGCAATCCCCCTTACTGAAATGGATGGTCGTAATCTCTATTATACTTTCATTGCGGGAGCCAGAAAAATAATTGAACATCAGATCGAGCTCAATAAAATAAATGTATTCCCTGTACGTGACGGAGATACCGGCACAAATCTTGCTTCAACCATCAGGTCTGTAGTCGGGATGATCCGGCCACACAGATCCTATAAAATAACTGCCGACCGTATAGCCGAATCAATTCTCATAAATGCCCGTGGTAACTCCGGAATAATATTTGCCCAGTTCTTCTACGGGCTCAGCGCCGAAACGGGAGAGTACAAATCTGTAACGATCCGTCAATTTGCGGATAGCATACAGCGGTCGGTGAAATATGTCTACGAGGCTGTTGCCAATCCGGTTGAAGGAACTATGCTGACTGTCATCAGTGAATGGGCAGATTATATCCACGGGAACTGGCCACGGTTTTACGATTTCAACAACCTGCTGGTCAGCTCTTTCGATATCCTGAAGAGATCCCTGGCCGAAACAAAAGCCAAACTGGAAGTACTGGCAAAGAACAATGTTGTCGATGCGGGAGCAAAGGGATTTGTTCTTTTTATCGAGGGTATTATTGAATTTATACACTCCAGGAACATAAAGGCCCTTATTCATTCAAAATCAGAAGCTGCGTCTTTTTCGAATATTGAAGAGGTTATTCCTGAAAGGCCTCTCTTCAGGTATTGTACTGAAGCTCTCATTAAAAACAATACTGCTGATAATAGATCCCTTATCCGGACACTTGAGAATTACGGCGATTCGGTAGTAGTGGCAGGGGCTGATAAAATAAGGCGCATTCATCTTCACACCAATACGCCTGCCCTTCTCTTTGACAACCTGCGAAAGACCGGCACAATCACTTTTCAGAAAGCTGATGACATGGTTCGGCAGAGCGAGGCTGTATATAACCGGAAATGGAATATTGCTCTTGTAACAGATTCAACCTGCGACCTCTCCGATGAACTAATAGACCAGTATCAGATAAACATGGTTCCGATAAATATACATTTCGGAGAAAACCATTATCTCGATAAGATCACTATAAAACCTGACAGGTTCTATCAGCTTCTCAGGGAGAGTCCCGACTATCCCAAATCATCGCAGATAAACGAAAAGACATTCTTCAATTTGTTTTCTCATCTGGCCTCCCATTATGATTCCATAATATCAGTTCATTTAAGCGATAAGCTTTCCGGTACCTTCAACAGCAGTCTGAAAGCCGCGAAGGCTGTCAGCAGGGAATTCGGCAAAACTGTTACTGTACTGAACTCAAAGAATATTTCAGGTGCTTTGGGCCTTACCGTTTTAAGGGTCGCACAGGCAATTGAAAAAGGATTTCTCCATGATCAGATCACTGAAATGGCTGCAAAATGGATTAATGACACCCGGGTTTACGTGAGTGTCAGAACGCTCAAATACCTTATCCGGGGCGGTAGATTATCAGCTTTCAGGGGACTTATTGCCAGAATGTTAAACATAAACCCGATAGTATCCGTTGACGAGACCGGCAAAGCCGTTGTTTTCGATAAAGCGCTCAATCAGAAGGCAATAATGGAAAAGGTCATAAGGCATGTAAAATCTGTTACCGGTGGCAGAAAAATATGGAATTACATAGTGCTTCACGCCAGCAATCCCGAAGCAGCAGAGTGGTACATTGAAAAGATGATGGCGATAACGGGGATTAAGCCGGCATCTGTTGTCGATATCTCGCCGATAATAGGCGCCAATACCGGTATCGGCGCTGCAGCGGTATCTTTTCAGTTTGAATAACACAAGGTTTCCATGACATTCATCCAGATCTATTTTCAGGCTCTAATTGTCATATTGATCCTGATGACATTACTCTGGCTGGTCAGCGTGGTTCTTAAGAATGCGAGCATTGTTGACCCTTTCTGGGGCCTTGGTTTTGTTATCGTTTCAGCATTCTATTTCATTAACGGTGACGGATTTGAATCAAGGAAAATATTCCTTCTTATACTCGTTACTATATGGGGCCTCAGGCTTTCGGCCTGGCTTGCATGGAGGAATTCTGGCAAGGGTGAAGATTTCCGCTACAGGCAATTCAGGAAAAATTACGGAGAAAAGAGGTACTGGTGGGTCAGCTTCTTCCAGGTTTTCATGCTGCAGGGGATCCTTATGTGGCTGGTTTCCGCTCCCCTCCTGGGAGCATACTATTACGGAGGCACAAAAGTTCTCAACATACTCGATTTTGCAGGCATCCTGTTATGGGTCACCGGTTTTGTTTTTGAAGCCGGGGGAGACTATCAGCTTGCACGGTTTAAAACTGATCCCTCAAATAAAGGCAAAGTTCTCGATAAGGGTTTCTGGCGATTTACCCGTCATCCAAATTATTTCGGTGATGCCTCAGTGTGGTGGGGTTACGGATTAATCTGTCTTGCAACAGGCAGCTGGGTGCCTCTTCTCGGATCCATTCTTATGACCCTGCTTGTTATAAGGGTATCAGGTGTGGTGATGCTCGAGAGAACTCTCAAAAATAGTAAACCAGGATATGAAGAGTATATCCGAAAGACAAGTGCTTTTATTCCTTGGTTTCCACGAAAATAGAATTCGATTTGCGCAGTTCGTTTTTCCATGTTTTTTTTTGTATTTTAGTTGACTGTGATTTTTGAAGTCTCTTATAAAGATGCTAAAAGCCGGAGGTTTAATTTCAATATTCATCCTGTTCCTGCAAACCGGAGCAGGCATAATGCTCCTTCCCCAGGAGATTCCTGACACCGCATCGATCAACAGCCGTACTCTGAATGCATTCATTAACGCAAGGATAAATCCGGATATGGTCATACCGGTTGCACTCAAAGCTATGGCTGAATCGAGAACGATCGGATACAATAAAGGGATTGCCGACGCTTCCCTTGCGCTCGGATTTGCTTACTTCACAAAATACAGGCTGGACAGTGCATTGTTTTATAACATGCAGGCTTACGATCTCTACAGGGAACTCGACAATACTCCCGGAAAAGCCAGGGCCTGTTACGGCCTTTTGTATGTTTACAGCGTTAAAGGAGATCTGTCGGAATCGGAAAGATATGCTGCGCTAAGCCTTAATTTCTTTGAGCAGGCAGGCGACAGTCGCGGTATGATAAACTCCTACAGCGCGCTCTCCTACCTGGCAAAACAGCAAAAAGACCTCAGAAAAGCACGCGGACTGATCACGCAGGGAATAGAGGTTGCCCGGTCGGTTAATGATACTATCCCCCTTGCAGATGCTTTGAACAGCCTGGGTAATATTTATAAGGACATGGCCTTGTTCAGCCAGGCTATCGACACTTATTTTGAAGCACTTGATCTCTGGGAACTCAAGGGAGACTCCAATGGCATTTCAATTGCATACGGGAGTATAGGACTGATGTATTTTTATCAGAAAGAATGGAACAACGCTCTTGAATTCAATTTCAGAAAATTGCCCCTTACATTTGCCGCAGGTAACCTGTGGGAGGCCAGTAAAACATATAATACCATAGCCCAGATCTATAATTCAACCGGACAACACGATACCGCACTGATCTATCTTCGTAACAGTCTTCATCTCAATAAACAGATGAATTATACATCCGGTATCGCTGATGTATACCATAATATTGCTACTACGAACCTGCTGATGCAGGAGATCGATTCTGCCTATTATTATATTAACATGGCGCTCCGGCTTGGGAAAGACATTGATGCTGCCTCTCTTATTAATTACCACATAACCCTCGGTCATATTTACAAAGCACAAAAGAAATATCCGGATGGCTTGCAGAGCACTCTTACTGCTTACAACATGGCAACCAGACACTCTCTTCCAATGCTTCGATATGAGTCATCGGCCCTCCTGAGCGATCTGTACAGTTTACTGGGACGCAAGGAGCTGGCTTACGATTATCTGAAGGAATATCAACGTTTGAAGGACAGCATAAGCGATGATGAACTCCTGAAGCAGGTAACAAGGATGGAGATACAGTACGATTTTGATAAGAGAGAGCGAGAGGCTGAATATAGAAGGGCAAGGGAGATACTGGAAGCAGAGAGCAGGATAAGGCAACATAAAATGTACCTCAGGGGCCTGGCAATTATGCTTTTCCTCGGGGGCACCATTACGCTTCTTTATATCCGCCATAACCGCCTTCGCGCACTCTATACACGGATCGACCTTGAACAGAGGCTGCTCAGGGCCCAGATGAATCCACATTTTATCTTTAATTCCCTATGCGCCCTGCAGGATTTCATACTGGCCGGCAAACCAGATAAAGCGAACACATTCCTTACAAAGATAGCAAGGCTGATGAGGAATATCCTTGAAAATTCGAGGGAAGAGTTTATTCCGCTGGAAAAAGAGATTGAAACGATCCGGCTCTATCTCGATGTTCAACAGCTCAGGTTCGAATCGGGATTTGAATATCAGATCAATATTGATGAAACTATCGACCCTGAGAATTATTCCATACCACCTTTGTTTACCCAGCCATGTGTGGAGAATTCCATTGAACACGGACTCCTGCCTCTTAAAAAGAGGGGGCAGTTGAATATTTCCTACAGCCTCAGCAACGGTACGATGAAGCTTGAAGTTACTGACAATGGTGTAGGCCGGAAAGAGGCCAAAGCAAAAGATACGGAAACACGAAAAAAGCAATCCATCTCAACAAAACTGACTACAGAAAGGCTCGAGCACTTCAGAAAAACCCTGAAAGAAAAGAGCATAACGTATGAGATCACAGACCTCTTTGAAAACGAGAAGTCAGCAGGCACAAAAGTTGTTATGATGCTTCCATACAAAAAGCTCTACACATGATATTTCACTTAAAGAATAATTACAGATGAAAGCCATTATAGTTGATGACGAATCAGCGGTGAGGAATTCCATCAGGTCGCTTATCACGGCCAATTTCAATGATATTCAAATAATTGCCACGGCAGGAAACGTTGCTGAGGGAGTGGAAGCACTGAACCGTGAAAAGCCCGACCTTCTTTTCCTCGATGTTGAAATGCCCGATGGAAATGGCTTTGACCTTCTGAAAAAGATCTCTCCGGTCAATTTCAGGGTGATCTTTGTCACCGGTCATCAGGAGTATGCCCTCGACGCAATTAAAGTAAGCGCTCTCGATTATGTTCTCAAGCCGATCGACACCGACGAGCTCATAAGGGCTGTCGAAAAGGCAAGAGAGGTTATTAATCAGGAGGAGCAGAATCTCAAACTGCAGGTCCTGAACGAAAACCTCCAATGTAAAAAAGTGCTTAAACGCATAATCCTTCATACTGCCGATCATCTTCAGCTGGTTTCAGTCACCGATATCATACGTGCCGAAGCCGACAGCAACTATACTCTCTTTTGGCTTTCAGGGAACCGGAAGTTAATGGTTTCAAAAACAATAAAGGAATTTAACTCTCTTCTGGCAAATTCAGGTTTCATACGTGTGCATCAGTCACACCTGGTCAACCTTGAACATATTGACAGGTTCATGAAGAAGGATGGCGGCTGGCTTCGTATGAAAGACGGCTCTTCGGTACCTGTCTCCCCAAACCTTAAGAAGCAGGTGCTGCAGGCAATAAAGGATCATATGTACGAATAGGAAGGCTCAGAGCACAGAGCGCAGGGTAATTGCCCCCACCGCTTCGCGGCACCCCCTGAAGGGGGTTAACACAGTACTTCCTTTTAGCCCCCCTTTAAGGGGGGTTGGGGGGTCCGATACTAATCCAAACCCCTGCTTTACTCATTTGCTCTTGACTTTTGCACTTCTATCATAGTAACTTGAATCAAAAATCACAATACTATGAAGAAGTCAATATTTTTTACGGTAATCCTTGCCTTTATTATGCTTTTCTCATTTGAAGCCAGTTCACAGATCAAGGTGGATGTAAAGGGTAAGGTTGAAAATGAAGCTGACCGTCGTGCCAACAGGGCAACCGACAGGACTATTGATGCCGGTTTTGATAAGATTGAGGAGGGTATAAAAGGTATCTTCAAAAAGAAAGATAAAACAGGCGCCGGCAACGATGAAAATACCGGAGATGAAGGAGCTTCAGAGAATATGGGAGCAGACACAAAAAGCAGCAAATCAGCTGATCCTGTTCTCTCATGGAACAAATATGATTTTGTCCCCGGTGACAAGGTGATATTCGAAGATAACCTCGCAGGCGAAGAGAATGGTGAATTTCCGTCAAGATGGGACCTGGTCAGAGGAAACACAGAAATAGCCGTTGTGGACGGTGAAAATGTTATTATGATGCGGGAAGGAGCCCCTTCTATTGTCCCTTATATGAAAGATCCCCAGAAAGACTATCTTCCTGACATCTTTACCATTGAATTTGATCTGTATTATCCTGGTGATGGAAACTTTGAGGTGTATTTATATGACAGGAAGAATCAGAAATCAAACAGTCCTACAGGATATACATATATACAGGTTCAGGACGACCAATTCTCAATGGGTCAGGCAAGAAGCAGCCACCCCGACGAGAACATTGCTAAAGAAAGGTGGATGCATATAGCCATAGCTTACACCGAAGGCAAATTGAAAGCTTATATGGATGAAACCCGTCTGCTAAATATTCCCCGTCTCGATTTTGAGCCGATGGGATTAACTTTGTATACATATCATGCCCGTAACGATAACCGATACTATATCAAAAATGTGCGCATTGCTCAAGGTGGCGTGAAATATTACGACCGCTTCATGCAGGAAGGCAAGATAATAGCCAATGGTATAAGGTTCGATGTGAACAAGGCTACGTTGAAACCAGAATCAATGGGTGTTATTAATGAGATTGCCACCCTGATGAAGGAGCACCCCGAGGTTAAATTCAGTGTTGAAGGACATACCGACGGCGATGGTGATGACGCTTTTAACCAGACCCTCTCTGAACAGCGGGCAGCCACTGTGGTTAGTACTCTGACAAAAATGGGTATTGATTCCGGACGACTCACATCAAAAGGCTGGGGCGAAAGCAAGCCCATCGACAGCAATGGCACACCGGAAGGCAAAGCCAACAACCGCAGGGTGGAGTTTGTGAAAATATAGCATTAAAACAATCAGGAGAGCTGGAAATAAAGCTCTGAAAAGTATCCCCATTGGATTCTAAAATTAAAGGAACGCGAACATTAACAATCCAATTAATAGTGCTGCTTTCAGTACAGGTTAACTGCAAGCTTTTTGCACAGGATTCAGATTGTTGCGACAGGGAAGCAATCCTATTCTGCGATTACAATCATCCATTCATGAGCAATTCAGAAAAAGAAAGAACAGAAAAGGAATTCAGTGTTGCTGTGTTTGATAAGTTTCAGGAGGTTTTTAACCGCAATTGTTTTCAGGTTATTTTGCCAATGCCACTTGATGCTTCAAATATTCCACAAAACGAATATCAAATAGAGGTAAAACATACACAAGCTACCAATGTAACCAATTGGCCGAATACCAGAATTGAAGCCACATTATTTCTTGTTGCTCAAGGATATAGGGAACCTGTACATTTATGGGAAATTGAAGAACCCGGTGATAGTCTTACTTTTGGTAAGTTAAGCTGGCCAACGTTTCTTGATAAGCTGGTAAACAAAATTAATACCGGACCGGAAATAACCGAGATTGTTGAAAAGTGTGAAAAACGGCCGGTAACTCTCGACATTGGTTGTGATAAAGAAGAACTTGATCCCGGGGAAGTAATTGACGTTTTCTTGACAGGTTTTAAAGGTAAATATGGAGAGACCTCAAGAGAATTTAACCGGATTGTTGTCCAGGTTTCTCCCGGGGAAATTGTTAATGGCGCTGAATGTGAATTAGGAGAAGATTATAAAGCGTACAGGGTTGAAAATAACTTCATTAAGGTAAGGTATAGAGCTCCTGAAAATTGTGAAAATCCCTCTGTAAAATTTACCATATATAATTCCTGTGATATCCTGCGTGAACAAGATTTATATATGAGTAAAACACAAACTAAAGACCGGTTGTTGGAGAAGGATTTTAGCCTTAATTGCTATGATGCCAAAATAAAGATAACAGGAAAATACGAAAAAATTTTAAAAACCTCCGACAAAAACACTAGAGATGAGGAAGTTAATAACTACAATTTGGATGAATCGATAGACGCTTCGGTTTTAATTTTCTTTGAGTTAATTGAGACCCAGGATATGCCATTGTTTAACCAAACCTTTCAATATTATAAGCCGACAAGTGTAAGCATCACAGATTTTAATTACACTTTCGAATCACACAGATACATGGCGGGTTCTAATTATGAAACGAATGTTGATGTTAACAGGAGTCCCGGCAAACACGAAATTGATGGGAAAGAATATGTAAGCAAGTTTCCCTGGATGCTTGTAATCGACAATGAAACAGGGAAAGCGGTAAAAATGATACCTGCCGGATATCGCATCTCGTACGAGATAAATGAAACTGAAAAACTGAATAGTGTCAGATACACCAACCAGGGGCCAAAAAGAGAATCAAAAACAACAACCAAAACCAGCTCAAAATACTTTGAACTGGAACCTGTCGGAGAAAAGGTCACGGATCCTACCGTCAGGAAGTCGGATAATTCGCTGCAGGATTACTTACAACGCCAGGGAATTGAAATCCCCGCCGGCGTGTCCCTGCCAGAAGTATCAAACAAAGAAATCATCAAAGAAATAAACCCTGATATAGTAGTGAAGTTTGGTGATGGAAAATCAAGCTTTGGCGGCGAAGGAAGACTTCCGGTAAAAAAAGAAATGGAGAATGGTTTTGAGGAAGAAAACCGCTATTACAAATGGGAAATGACACTTAAAAAGGGGAAATAGCTATTTCAAAAGTTTGAGATGATATGATCCGACAGATTAATAATATCAATTATCATGAAACCCACATGTTTTTCAAACACAAGTAAGCATGAAAATAGTCACAAATCATGTGGGTTCTCCCGTAAAGTGGGACAAGTTATGTGACCTGATAAAATTAAATTATGTACACTTGAAAAAGATTATGATTTTATTAATTGCGGGCGGATTTTTATTAAGCCATCCACAGCCCGCCTCTGCGCAGGCAAAAGATCCCGTCAAAACTGCTGAGAACGAAGGTGAGTACAGGGTAAACCGTGGTATCGACAAGACAATTGACAAAGGTTTTGACAAGATAGAGGAAGGCATAGGTAGCCTGTTTAAAAAGGGCATGAAGAAAAAGGCTGACAATGGTGAAGCGACATATGAACGGCAAGATCATTGCCAACGGGATCCGTTTTGATGTGAACAAGGCAACACTTAAACCTGAGTCAATGGGTGTAATAAACGAGATCGCCGGCCTGATGAAGGAGCACCCGGAGGTAAACTTCAGCGTTGAAGGCCATACTGACAGCGACGGTGATGATGCTTTTAACCAGACGCTCTCAGAACAGCCTGCTGAGACCGTGGTCAACACTCTTAAAAAGCTGGGCATTGACGGTAGCCGCATGACCTCAAAAGGAGGGGCGAGAGTAAGCCTCTCGACAGTAACGCCACTCACGAAGGTAAAGCCAATAACCGCAGGGTGGAGTTTGTGAAAATATAATACTATTTAAAATCATTATTATGAAAACAAGGGATTTATTAATCGTTTTTACCTCTGCTCTGCTTATGCTCATCTTCTCAGGCTGCGGGCAAAAGAAAAAGCCTGCAGCTTCGGATGCTAAGGCAGGCACCGAGATGGCAGAAGCGCAGGCTGAAGAACCCGAAACCACTAAGCCTGATGCCGGTAGCAAAGGCAAGCCACTCGGCGTGAAATCGGGGATCATTGAATACAGTTACTCCGGCGACAAGACAGGTAAATCAACCCAGTACTTCGATGACTTTGGCATGAAAAACGCTGTCTATGCCGAGATGACTGCCAACGGTGAGACAACCAGGGGTTGGACGGTAACTGTCGGTGAGGACCAGTACATGTGGGATATTTCTAATCCCGGCCAGGGAATGAAAACAAAAAACCCGATGCTTAAAATGCTTATGGGATCATCTGGAACGGAAATCGAATCATATATGGCATCAATGTATGAACAGATCGGAATGAAAGAGAGCGGGTCAGAAATGTTCCAGGGGAAGCAGTGCACCGTCTACAAGGGAGATATGGGCAAGGTGCTGATATGGAACGGCATACTAATGATGATGGAAATGAATATGGGGAGTGTCGTCTCCCGCCAGGAAGCTACTTCTGTTAAAACCCACATTCCGGTCGACGCTAAGTATTTCCGGATACCCGGTAATGTTACATTTAATGAGATACCGGGGTTTTGATAAAAAGGATCAACAGATGAGGAAGCTTTATTTAATGTTTGATCAACCAACCGGGTCATTTTATCTTCCTAAACCATTTCAAATTATGATAAACAATAAGATATTAAAGGGGAGCCTGGTACTGACAGTGTTCATATTGATATTCCCCATCCCCACAGCTGCCGCTCCCCTTTCTTCCAATATACTGAAGAGCTCACCCACAGTGATCAGTAATGAAATGCCGGATCTCCTGTCAAAGGGTGATGACGTAAATCCCTCAGTAAGCGAATGGAGGAGATATGATATCAATCTCGATGGGAAATTTGACGTGAGCGATATCGACATCCTGATCGACCAGGGCTGGCAGGACTTCGATTATGATCTCAATGAGGACGGAGTCAAGGATTTCGATGATGCGCTGGCACTTTTCCTGAAGCTGTCTGTTATGGACCGGAACTGCGACAAAAAGGTTACAGATGAAGACTTTGAGCCCGTAAGCCCGGTCAGACTTCCCGGAGAACCCGAATATGGCAAAGTACAGCAAATTGTGAGTAACTGCATCTACAGATCATTACCCAACCTTCCTCACGATATTGAGGCGCAGGTATTCAATTCTATTCCAAATGCCAGCTCTCTGACAATTCCTGAAAGAGCATATGTTTATCAGCTGGCAGGCATGTCTTCTATTGTACAGAACAACCTTGACGGTGCACAGTGGGTATTCGGCAGGGCCTTTCAGACCTATGACCGGTCACCCAGTGCCCTGGGAAACCTGGCCTTTGCCGTTGCTATGAACGGAGAGCATGCTGATGCACTTATACTGCTGGCATACGCCAGGAAGCTGTATCCTGAATCAGCTGCCACCTCAACCTCCATAGGCTGGATCTTTGCCCGTCACGGCCAGAACGAGGAAGCCCTTGAATATTATGAGGAAGCGGTATTCTACGCCCCTGAGATAGGACAATATCACATGAACCTTGGCATTCTGCTCATGCGCATGGGCAACAAGAGAAAAGCATATGAGGAGTTCAGGGAAGCTACTGAAAGAGACCCTGAAGATATTAAAAAAGCGCTTTTCAGGTATACAACAAAACCACCTGATGCGCCACCGAAGAAAAAGCCTTTTAATCCTGAGGAATTTAAGGAGGAAGTCGAAAAGCAGAGAAGGGAGATGGAGGAGCAGGGGCGCACTGAAGATGAAATGCCGGAACCATGGGATCAGCTATCGCCATGTGACCAGGCACGGATGATACCTGAACTCCTCCGGAGAAGATACAGCGAACAAATGGAGAACATCGCCCAGGCTTACGCTGATGATCTGGCAAGAAGGATCCAGCCCCTTATTAAGAGCTACTGGCCCCAGTGGCTAAATGTTTATGACGACCTGGCAAGGTTTAAAGAAGGAGTGCCTGTAGTTTACGTAGAAAGCCAGAACATGACTCTGAACGCCGAAATTGACGCCGGGAACAGATGGGCATCGCTGGCCAGGGAGATGGGGTCTGAGCTCCTGGGCTACAGCTCTTTCTTTATGGAATCCGCTCTGAAGCAGGCCAGAACCGAAGCAGAAAATGCCGTAAGTCATCTGCCCAGGGGTATCCCGATAACAGCTCAGGCTGCTGCAGAATTGAGAGCAAAAGTTTATCAAACGGAACTGGAGGAAGCAATCAGAGACTGTTACAAAGCACAAATAAATAAGGCTTACAGCTTGCTCACGGCTAAGAGTCGGCCGTATGGATTACCATATCCTAAAGTCGAAACAATCACACCAGAAGACTTCTTTACCCTGTGGATGGTCATACCTCTGAAATGTTTTGACATAAAGGGATATTGCCCTGATGGAAAGAGTGGTGATATGGGTGATATAAGCCTTCCCACCAACTTTTCAATAGGTATTGACCTGTTCATAATCAGCTTTAAGTGGAACATGGAAACCGATGAGATGGAACTGAATATAGGCCAGGGTATAATACTTGGAGCCACATGGACTCCCGAGACCGGTTTCGGTTTCCAGATCGGGGCCGGAATCGACAGAGGCATAGGACCCATTGGAGGTACGGCAGTTGTTTACGCCAAATATGACGAGGGTCAATGGACTGTACAGGGAGAACTCGAAGGTTCACTCGGGCTGGGTCCGCTTAGTGCCGGTGTAAAGATCATACCCTTTCAGTTTGCCCCTGAATTTAATTGACTAAAGTATATATAAAGCTATTTGTTAGGTAAACCTTTGCAACCTTAGCTCATCTTATGATAAAAAGTACATCGATATTATTACCAGCCTTATTAACAGCCACCTTGTCAGGACAGGTGACTGTGAGACAAGCATCATCATCCGGCGTTACCACAGCAGATCATTAAGGCAAAATCTCATTGCCGGGAAAACCCGGATCGAAGAAGTAATCGCACCCTGGCAGAAAGAGAAAATGGCTTCTGTAAGTGATAAATTAAGTAAGACCCGGCAAAGTGCTTCCTCAGCCGATAACCCTGTTGATCTTGGTAAGACAGAGTTGAAAAGGGTTTTCTACAGCCTTACAGATCAGCAAACTGATTTCTTTACTACCTATTTTCTCGGATCACTTTTCTCAAACAGCAGCCAGACACCTGTCTGGATGCAAAACACACTGCAGAAGGAACAGCAAATTACGCAGATGCTTTCAAATGCTTCAAAAATGCTCAATGATGAAGGGCAGTCAACAAAACGTAAAATTGGGTGCTCGGGCAGCAAAAGTGATGATTGATAAAAATATCGATAAAAGTAACTATGAGACTAATTCGTAAAACTAAAAATACGACAATGATAGCCAGGATTCTTTGCACTAGTTTATTTATTGCTTTTACATTTTCTCAGACCTCATTCCCTCAAAATGTAAATTGTCCAAAGATCAGGGTCGGAGTAAAAATAACTGAAGTTTTTCCGGAAGTATTTGATCATCTGAATAAAACACATAATACAGAGAAGCACAGAGCAGTATGGCTCACAGAGCTGAGTGAATTATTGTTGAAAAGCCTCCGGGAAAATTCACCCGATCTTGATTTCATTTACCTTGCTGCAAATCCCAATGCAGATTATGATTATCTCTTCACATCTTTGATTGCTCTGTCAGGAGGCGGTGAACGTGTAGTTGTAAGGGATGCCTATACTGTTATTGATGGTGAAGATATTTTTGAAATTCCACCCGTCTATGGCTCTGAATATAATGTTTTCAAAGTCTGGTCTTCACTTATCGTAAACTCAAATTGCTTCCCTAGCAGGAGATATATTCTTTGGGTTGACCACGGTGAGAGTCAGGATATTTACCGGGCTATCCTGTCGAGTCTTTTCGGCTTCTCCAGCAGTCTGACACGAATGCTTTACGAAAGAGAGAACCTCAGGCCTGTCCCGCCAAGGGATCCAAATATCGAAACCTGGATTGACGAAGAGTACTTATCCCCACTTGATGAGGAGACAAGAAAAGTCAGGATCTATGAAAAAGTATTGAGTTGTAATTGGCAGCCATCCTACTACGTAGGTTATCACAGCCAGCCTGTAAGATTTCCCGTAAAAACAGACAGAGGTAAAATCAAGCCTGTTGAGAACTGTTTGCTTGAATATTCCAACAGCGAAATACAATATATTCTTGTCAATAAGCAAGGAAACGCTGTTGGTGAATACACCCTTCTTAAAGGGTTGGATCCACTAGTTGAAAAAATAACACTTTCAACGTGCCCCCTTGGAAATAAACCTAACATTGAAAAAGAAGTTGAAATAATCATTCGTGGCCTGGAACTCGAGGTGGAACCTGATCGAAATACCATATATGTTGGCGAGAAGACTTCAATTCAGATCGATCTTCACGAGCTGGACCCCGACGGAACAGAGATACTCTCGTGCGAAGGCAGGGAGGTGGATGTTCAGGTTACAGGGGTTGTTGACGGAACTATAAGTCATGAATCAGGTAAGATCACCCTTGATGAAGGCGGAGTCGCTTTTATTGAATATGAAGCCGGAGAAAATGACAAGAAGATCAGGATCACAGCTTCCTTTACTCCCCCCGGATACCCCGAAGAGGTAACAGGTGAAGCTGTGATAACAGTTAAGAAGACGGATGGAGATTTCAACGGAACTATCATGTATGAACGCCAGGTGCACTGGAAGGATGAGTCTGAGGACCCTTCCGGCAAAGCATTCACATCAGTGGATCTTGTTGAGAATGCCACCATACATGTTGCCGCACGGTATCTGCGGACAGTTAGCGACAGCTATGGAGTATACGAACTTTATGAGGCTAAACCCCTAACCGGAAATTTCTCAGTGACAATGAAAAAGACGGTTATTCTTACTCACAAGAACGGACACTGGACAAAAAACGTTGACACATGGCAGGGTGATGAAATGATGAAGCCTGAGAGTGGCTCAAATATTTTACTGACCATCGAACCACAGAAAAAAAGCTACAGGCTTCAATTTGAAGTCTATTTCCCCGCAATTAAAGGCACAACTGAGATTACCAGTTCAAGGGGAGTGAACATGGTTATGGAAGCAGCGAATGACTGGCGTTGTACCGCCAATTTTGAAGTGGATGGCTCGTCTGACGGAAACATTGTTACCGGCCACTGGTCCCGGCCGGCAATAGGCAACGTGACAGTTAGTCCCATTTCAGGCCAGTATCCCGGCACAGCCTGGAACTGGAGTATAAGCAGGGCAAACAAGAGAAAGTAAACCTCATAAAATGAAAACTTCACAATATCTGAAGGCAGCTACTCAAAAAACACAAGCTAATTATCTGTCTGACGAAGAAGCAAGAAAAGGTGCCGACTACACATGGAAGGGCAAACTTGAACTTCTGTCAATTGACAAGATCATTCCGGGAGAATGGGAAGATGCATATATTGATGAGCATACCAAGCCAGGCACAAAGCACTATGAACCTGGACGTGCCATTGGCAAATGGCGTTTTACAATACAACTCTATAATCCATTCTGGGATGAAGTCGTCAAAGAGGCTTCTACTTCCGTATGGGAAGGAGATGGAGACCTTGATGAACCGTATGTTAATCTTTACTCTCATAACTTTAGTAATCTGAAAGAAATAATTCTTGAGTATGAGAAGGCTCCCAAAAAAGCAGAATTCGAAAGTGAGGTGATCAAAGTCAATCCAGACAGAACCAAAAGAATAAAACTCAAACTGACGGATGAAAAAGGTGAAAAACCTCAAAAATGGCAAAGAATTGATGTCAAGGTGGACTTCGGCTCACTGTCCAATGGACCTCCCTGTTGTGAAACAGGGGAGGATGCCAGGTTCTATTCTTTTATGTGCGTAGAGGGTGAGATCACCCTGGAATACAAGGCTCCGGATGCAGAAAAGCACACCTTTGACCACATCACCGTTTATAACGGCTGGATCATAAGAAATCCTAAGACAATCCCAATGACAAATGTAGATATCCAGGACGAAATAGGGGCTGTTGATATAGCTCTGATAAATGAAGGCTATTCCGGTTCCATCACCGTTACCAAAAGCTGGAACTACACATCCCGGGAAAAGGACTACTCCCTGAAATATATTGGTAACCAAACAATTACATACACCGGACTATTTAAGCCAATACCTGAGATGGAAGGGATGGAAGGCCAGCCAATAAAAATATTCGGACCTGAAAGAGTCACAGGAACATGGGAACACCATGAAGAAGAATATTGTCAGGGTGATTGCGATTGCCCGGGCCTCGTTTATGACGAGTACGGATCAGGGAATGTTCCGAATGAAACACTGAAGGGTCTGATCATCATCACCAATATTTTTCCGACCAATGAAAAGGAAGTCGCAAAGAGCCTCGCTCAGTTCGGACTGGCAAACTGGTACGACATCGGAACTCCAACCGAGACGGTTCCGACGCAGGCGAGATCAAGGTCCAAAACAGCCGAAGGCGGCTGTGAATGGGATGTCTCAAAGTCAGAGGCCGTACTTACAGGTGCAGACCTGCGCTTCAAGATAAAAGACATCAATACACTCAGCGGACGGGTATCATGGGGCTCATCCTCAGGATCCACCGGCATAAGCATCACCGATATGACAGAGGCAATATATGACCAGCCACCTTATGACCCAGTGCAGGACGGTACTGATTATACCTACACCATAACATGGAACTTAAGATCACTCTGAGGACTCGCAAGACATTACAATAAACAGGAACAAAATGAAAAAGATTGTTACACTTCATGTTCTGCTGCTCTGCCTGATAGCAGTAACTACTGCACAAGAGAACGCCATGAAGCTATACGGTATCAGATCAGGCATTATCGAATATTCCTACGCAGGTGACAAGGTGGGAAAGGGAATCCTCTGGTTCAGCGACTACGGACTTAAAAGCGCCATGTACACCGAAGTGATCACAAACGGCGAACAGACAAAGGGCTGGGTGGTCACCACAGGAGATACCCAGTACATGTGGGACCCTTCCAGACCCGATGAGGGGATGAAAGCTCAGAATCCCATGGTGGCCTGGATGAAAGAAGCTGCTAAAGGAAATCTTGATGCCTTCTACGAAACAACCTATTCACAGATCGGGTTCACCAAAGGCCCGAATGAAAATTTCCTCGGGAGAAACTGCATGACCATGAAAGGAGAGATGGGCAAGCTATTGTTCTGGAACGGCATAATGATGTACATGGACATGAAAATGGGAGCCTTCAACTCGCACCAGGAGGTGACATCCCTGAAAACTGATTTGCCGGTCGATGCAAAGTATTTCGTTATCCCAAAAAATATTAAATTTACAGAAATGCCTGTTTTCTGAATCACTTAAATTTGGTACCTATTGCTGAATTATCTTATCTCAATCCGCAATCCGCAATAGTCTATTAACCCTCTCAAAAACTGTAAAAATGAAAACAATTAAACATCCTTTCAAAATTATTTATATCTCTTTGCTCCTTTCTGTATTGCTTCTTATGGCCTCATGCGAAAAGAACAAAGATCCCCTTTATGCGGGAACCTGGGAATATAAAACTAAGATCTCCGCCGGCGACCTTACTTTCAACACCACACGCACCCTGATCCTGACAAAAAAAACATACCAGGAAGTCTATGTTATACAGCTCGACAACTCGCCTGACATCTCTTCAATACTCGGCACGCGGGGCGATCTTACCGTGAGCAAAAATAAGATGGGCTTTACTATGAACGCTGTGGGCGAATGCATTAAGGATACAGAGAACAAATGCACATCCGATGTGGAATGGTTTGACAAGGGCACACCGACCTATAATGACTATATTCAGTATATCCGCGAATCATTTACTGCTGAATTCGAGGCTGATCAGGATTACCTTCGCCTGATACGCGACATGAATAACGACGGCGATACCGAAGATACTGGAGAGGATATTGAATTTGAAAGGAAATGATACCGAAGCCATAATCCCACTATGGTCACATCAAAATAATTAAATTAGCAGGATGAAAAAACTGAGCCTGCTGATAATCCTTTCAATCATTCTTGCCGGAGCAAGGAAACAACTTCCTGAGGCACCGTCGGGACTAATGGTTGAGTTTATCAGGGTAACTTCCGGAATACGCATCCTTGATCCCTCGCCCGAATTCAGCTGGATAGTTCCTGCATCGGCAGGATATCAGAGGGCATACCAGATACTTGTATCCTCTGCAAGAGAGAACCTGCTGAAAGATATCGGCGATGTATGGGACAGCAAAAAAACGATCAGCTCACTTTCAACCGAAGTGGAGATGAAGGGAATCCTCGAGGAAGATAAGGGTTACTACTGGAAGGTCAGGATCTGGGATTTAAAAGACAGGCCTTCACAATATTCCCAAATCCAGTCTTTTACTACCGGGAAATTCAATGGTTATGCGACTACGGAAAATAAATTTCTGTCGGTTATTATCAATCCCGAAGAGATTGTCAGAAAAGGGCCGGGGCATTATTTCGCCGACTTCGGCAAAGCTGCTTTCGGGACATTGTTTCTCAGGTTAAACCCGGGTAAGAACGACACCCTCATAATTCACCTTGGTGAAAAAAGAGACGGGCCGGCAAGCGTTGACCGCAATCCGGGAGGAACCATCAGATACCAGAAAGTGCTCCTTCCTGTTGAAACGGGCAAAACTGAATACACCCTCGCTCTTCAACCTGACACAAGGAATACCGGTCCTGCTGCAATTATTCTGCCCGATTCTTTTGGCGTGATCACCCCCTTCAGGTATTGTGAGATTGAAAATTCTCCCTTGGAGATTACCCGTGAGAATATTTCACAAATAGCATACTGGCACTACTTTGATGACGGATTAAGCTCTTTCACCTGCTCCGACACTACCCTGAACCATGTTTGGGACATCTGCAAATACAGCATGAAAGCAACATCCTTTGCAGGAATATATGTCGACGGCGACAGGGAGCGGATACCCTATGAAGCAGATGCTTATATTAACCAGCTCGGGCATTATTACACCGACCGCGAATACTCACTTGCACGCAGGACCAACGAGTACTTCATAAAGAATCCCACCTGGCCCACCGAGTGGATCCTGCATACCGTGCCAATGTTCTGGTATGATTTCATGCACACGGGGAACATTGAATCGGTCGCCTGGTATTATGAGGATCTGAAGCACAAGACCCTTATCAGACTGGCCAGGGAGGATGGTCTCATCAGCTCAAAAAATGTGACCGATGAGATAATGACCTCATTAGGCTTTTCAAATGCGAAGGAGAGGATAAGGGACATTGTCGACTGGCCCCCTTCGCAGAAGGATACAGGCTGGAAACTGGCCACTCCCGAGGGGGAAAGGGACGGCTACGACATGGTGGAGATCAATACCATGGTCAATGCTTTTCATTACCGGAACCTGGTCCTGATGGCCGGGCTTGCAGGCTTCCTGGGAAAGAATGTTGACCATCTTCTTTACAGCAGCCGTGCAGAAATGGTAAAAAAGAATATTAACGAAAAGCTGTTTAATAAAGATAAGGGGATCTATGTCGACGGGGAGTTCTCCCAGCACTCATCTCTCCATGCAAACATGACTCCCCTTGCTTTCGGGCTAGTTCCGGATGAATACAAAGATTCTGTCATAAGCTTCATTAAATCAAGGGGTATGGCATGCAGTGTCTATGGCGCTCAATACCTGCTTGAAGGACTATACCTTGCAGGAGAAGCAGATTATGCACTGGATCTTATGACTGCCACCCACGACCGGAGCTGGTGGAACATGATAAAGGTGGGCTCCACCATAACCATGGAGGCATGGGATATGAAGTACAAGCCCAACTCCGACTGGAACCATGCATGGGGAGCCGCTCCCGCAAATATAATCCCCGGTTATATGTGGGGTATATCTCCTGCCGGGCCGGGTTATTCAAAGGCAGTTATTAAACCTCAGTTAAGCATCCTCTCTGACAGCAAGATTGAAGTACCCACCATTAGGGGTATTATTAAGGCGGAGTATAAGCTTAAGGGCAACTCAAAAGAGTATATCATAACTATTCCCGGGAATATGGAGTGTGACTTTGTAATAACCGGTGAGCAGGGGTCTGTTGTCAGGTTAAATAACAAGAAGATTATGCCCGATAATGGGGTTTTAAAGCTTAAGCCGGGTATTAATAAGATAATCATATGAAGCTCATAATAAAATAATTAGTACTAAAGGCTATGAAAAAAATCTTCTATCTGATCCTTTTACTGGCATTGAACCTTTCGTTGACCCGGTGCGGTGACAAATCCGTGGTCAAAACCTACAAGGCTGATGTAATCGTTTACGGCGGAACATCGGCAGCAGTCACCACCGCTGTGCAGGCGGTGCGAATGGGAAGAACTGTTCTGATAGTCTCACCCGACCTCCATCTTGGAGGTATGTCCTCATCAGGTCTCGGCTTTACCGATACCGGCAACAAGGAGGTGATAGGCGGTCTCGCCAGGGAGTTCTACCAGCTTATTTACAACCATTACCAGAAACCTGAATCGTGGATATGGCAGAAGCAGTCGGAGTATGGCAATCGCGGCCAGGGTAATCCCGCCATCGACGGGGAGAAGCGTACACAATGGATCTTCGAGCCTCATGTTGCCGAGGAGGCTTTTGAAACAATGATCCGGGAGAATAATATTACCGTACTGAGAGATGAATGGCTCGATCGCGATGGAGGAGTTACAATGAAGAATGGACGGATCGTTTCCTTCAAAACCCTTTCGGGCAAGCTCTTTAAAGGAAAGATATTCGTTGATGCAACGTATGAGGGTGATCTCATGGCATCGGCAGGAGTAAGTTATCATGTCGGACGCGAAGGCAACAGCGTTTACGGCGAGACATGGAACGGTGTTCAGAAAGGGGTTTATCATCATGGTCACTGGTTCAAGGATAATGTCGATCCATATTGGGTGCCGGGAGATCCTTCAAGCGGACTGCTGCCGCGCATATCATCTGAAGATCCCGGAGAAAACGGTACCGGCGACAAGAAAGTGCAGGCCTATTGTTACAGGCTCTGCCTCACACAGCATCCCGAAAACAAGGTGCCGATAACAAAGCCCGAGGGATACGACAGCACCTGGTATGAGCTTCTTGTAAGAGTAGCGGAGACCAGGTGGAATGAATTCTTTGCAAAATATGATCCCATACCGAATCTCAAGACCGATGTAAATAATCATGGTCCGTTTAGCTACGATAACATCGGGATGAACTGGGATTATCCCGAGGCCTCATACGAGAGAAGAAAAGAGATTATTGCAGAGCATCAGCTCTATCAGAAGGGCCTGTTATATTTCATGACAACCGATCTGCGCCTGCCGGCATGGGTAAGAGAGACAATGAATTCATGGGGCTATTCGAGGGATGAGTTTGCCGATAACGGTCATTGGCCGTACAATATTTATGTACGCGAGGCCCGAAGGATGATCGGGGATTATGTGATGACAGAAAATGATGTCCTGGTAAAGAGGCCGGTCCCTCATCCCATTGGAATGGGATCATATACCATGGATTCACATAATGTCCAGCGTTATGTTACACCGGAAGGTTTCGTACAGAACGAGGGAGACCTTGGTGTGAGAGCTCCAAGGCCTTACCAGATAGATCTCGGGTCCATCATGCCCAAGAGGGATGAGTGCAGCAACCTGTTGGTGCCGGTTGCTGTTTCCAGCTCCCATATCGCTTTCGGTTCCATCAGAATGGAGCCTGTCTTTATGATCCTCGGCCAGAGTGCAGGTACCGTGGCCGCTATGGCACTGGATGGCAGAAAGAGCATGTATGACATTACCTATGAGGAAATTAGTGAGCGGCTTATTGCAGATGGTCAGATACTGGAATATTGATATTTGTAGGGGCGTAGCATGCTACGCCCCTACAACATATAAAAAAAATTATCTTCTAAATCAAAAAGATTAAAAATTTGTTACCTTTAAATTTTATATTTAACCTGCTTATCTAAAAATCAGATTGGACTTAATCTTTTAAAATTAAACCACATGAAAAAACCGTTTCTTAAAAGTTTCAGTTTGATTCTGGCCTTTGTGATGCTTGCAGCGCAAACTCACAGTCTGTCAGCTAAAACGATCACTACGAACGCCCCTGATCTGGAAGAATCGGTATTCGTTCTTGATCTGACAGCATTGGATCTGGCCTTTAGCGAACTTAATGATCTGGAAGACTTTCTTGCCCAGAACGAAGGTGTAACCTATGCAGATCTTCAGGCTACAGGAAGTAATCTCATTGCCAATATCAGTGATATTACCTCTCCCATGGGACAGGGTGCCGCCAGCGATGATCCGCTTTTCGGTATCCCGGCATTCTGGTGGGGATGCGTTTTGGGATGGGTCGGCCTGCTGCTGGTTTTTTTATTGACTGACAAAGACAGGGAACTGACCAGGAAAGCCATGACAGGATGTCTGATCAGCACCGGAGTAGGTGTAGTTCTTTCAGGTGCTTATTATTTCTGGCTCTATAATCTGGATTAACCAGCGCCTGCTGCCCGAGCAAAAATGCAGCATAACAAAACCTATTCTGAACAAAAGATGTCACGGGTTCCAGGGCATCTTTTGTTCTTTTAAATAAATATTGTCCTGATTCAGAATATTCGAAATCTAATGATAAAACCTTTTTTCACTTCCCTCTTTTTTATATTGGCCATCCAATCCACGGGCCTCAGCCAGGATTATTTCCGGATCAGGGCTGATTTTACTGTTAAGATCAGTAACAGCGATGGTACGAAAAGCCTGACAAGAGGAACACTCTATTATGACAAGAACATCAAAGATCTCATTTACGATATTTCTTTCCCGCGGGTTGAGAAATGGATTAGCAGGGATACAAGCCTTTATAAATTCAGGAACGATACACTGATTCAGAGGACCACTATACCTTCAATTAACGAATTCACAGTGTTTCATCTGGCACTCAATGCCGGATTGAATGACTTTGGATTGAAAAATTCTGTCTATGCCATACAGAAAGTTGAGAAGAAAGGAGATCTCGTTTTGTCATACTGGCAAATACCAAAACAGGCAAGCGTTTTGATCGATCATGTTGTGATCGCAAAAAGAAGCAACAGGCTTGAAAGTGTGATAATAGTCGATAACACTCAAAGGATCCTGAGCAGACAATTTTTCAGAAACTTTATAAGAATTAGTGCATTCGAATTTCCTCAGCAGATCGTTCAGATCCTGGATAACAGGATAACAGGCAAAGAAGATTACCAGGAAACGGAATTCCGGAATATTGCTGTTAATGATCTTGCGGATAGTAAAATGTATCAGGCCAAACATTTAAAATATGATTAAGGGGCTCCTTGTCGTTTGTTTAATTTTGGTTTTGGGTTTTCTTTTTTTCCCTGTAACAACCGGGCAATCATTGGTTGATCCTGAGCTTAAAACCCTTTTCATCCAGGCTGACACGATACACCACGATCATAATGCGCCGCTCAGGGAGTCGCAGAATGACATTGACGTGGCTGTTTCGACACTTTTCATTTTCTACAAAACCTTTATTTCTTCTCAGGATATCCCGACATGCATTTTTACACCCTCCTGTTCAGAATATGCAGTGGAGGCTTTGAGAAAAAAAGGACTGGCAGCGGGCTGGCTGAGTACTTTCGATCGTCTCTCCAGGTGCCATGGCCTGACTAAGCCGGATTATTATCCTTTCGATACACAATTAAAAAGGTTTTATGATCCTGTCTGGTAAGAAATTCTTCTTTTTTGTCGTTGCAGTGTGCGTATTGACCATTTCTTCCAGTGCGCAGCAAAACCTTATGGATTTCGATAATTCCCTGAAGTTTGCCAGGTATCTTAAATCAACCCGCCAATACAGATTTGCATCCGAAGAGTATGAGCGACTGAACTTTTTATGGCCGGGCAATACTTCTGTTATACTTGAACTGGTTCAGACCTACAGATTTAACAAGCAGTGCGATAAACTGGACCCTTCTTTCGGCCTTCTGAAACAGAATCTTTTCCGGATTGATTCATCACATGCGGCAAGGGAATACCTGTCGTTCGCACTAACCTGCAGATCAGATTCCGAAAAATTCTTCGAATTTTCATCACTGCTTAAGTCAGGGGAAAGATGTTTTTATGAATTGGGGCATTTCTGGGTGACTCAGAAATATGATTCCGCTTTTAATTATAACAGGAATAACGAAGATCTGATAAAAGCGGAACATAATTATCTGTATCAGCTTACTTATGATTTTGAACATGAAAAATATAAAAGCCCCGCCCTGGGGTTGGTATTGTCTGCAGTTATCCCGGGAAGCGGCAAGCTTTATTCAAAACGAACAGGTGATGCCCTGATCTCTTTCCTGTTTGTTAGCACAAATGCTTATGCCTCATACCGCGCTTTTAACAGGAAGGGAATAAAAAGTGTGAACGGATGGATCTTCGGTGGTCTTGCTTTCAGCTTCTACTCAGCCAATCTCTATGGATCAGCAAAAGCCGCAAAACGATACAACAACGACCTGCGAACCAGATATCAGAACAATGCGGAAAATTATATATATTCTTCTTTTTAGTCTCCTGTTGCCCTTCTTGTTAAAGGCTCAGGATATCAACACTATCAGGAGTTTTTCCGACGAACAGTTCAACACCGGGAACTACCAACTGGCGCTGAAGGAATACCAGAGAGTACTGTTTTTCAGCAATGATAACGAATACAACGAATTATACTCAAAAATTGCATCGATCCATTATCTGTTGTCCGATTTAAATCTTGCGATCAGATATTACGATTTTGCAATGCGCGTTGAAGATGATGACAGCCTCCGGTTTGAGCTGGCATTAAAGAAAACCTTGTGTAATTTCAAACAGGATGACTATTATTCTGCACTTTCCGAACTCCTGGATCTTAAGGAGCCTGGTACAGGATATCTAAAGGATAAGAAGGATCTTTATATGGGAATATGTTATTTCGGGCTTAACAACTATGAGAAATCCCGGGAATATTTTTCAGCGGTGCTGGATCCTGATGGAATAGCTGAACTTCATAATTTATTCCATTCTTATGAAAGCTATAGCCGGAAATACCGTCCGGGGAAAGTTGAGCTTATGAGCATCCTCCTGCCAGGCCTTGGCCAGATATATACGGGTGAAATACTGAGTGGCATCAATTCATTTGTGCTGATAACCGGAATTACAATATATGCCATGATTACAGCCGTGAATTACACTCTTATCGATGGTTTGCTGGTTTTGTCATCATGGTTTTACAGGTACTATTCCGGAGGTTTCACAAATGCTCATGATTCTGCAGTCAGAAAGATTGAAAAGGAAAAGACAAGGACCTACTCTGAAATACTCTCTTTGATTGAGAGCCGTAAGGGCCTTGCATGCAACGCCCCCACCACATATTAAAAATACCCGGTATCTTGCTGTACGGGCGTTGCATGCAACGCCCCTGCAACAATATAAAAAACATTGCATACAACATAAAAATAAATTTGACATTGTTAAAATCCTGGTTTAAATTTATAAACGAATTGTTATAAATGATGGAATAAATATTACCAAAACCTGAAGCTATGAAACCGTCATCTAAAATTCCAGTTTTAGCTATTGTGCTTATATGTTCTGTACTATGTGCTGTATCATGCAAGAAGAAACCGACACCTCCTGTGGTTACTACCACCAATGTAACGGCGATAACACACACAGGTGCTGCATCGGGTGGTAATGTAACTGCCGACGGAGGCGCTGAGGTAACCGCCAGAGGAGTCTGCTGGGGCACCTCGGCTGATCCGACAGTCTCGAACAGCAAGACATCCGATGGGAAGGGAACCGGATCATTTACCAGCACCCTTTCACAGCTTACTCCCGGCACTCCCTATTACGTGAGGGCTTATGCAACCAATGAGGCCGGAACGGGATACGGGAACCAGGTTACATTCAATACAAGTGCAATCACCCTGGCAACCGTTATAACTACTGGGGCCAATGTAACAGGGACCACTGCGGTTGTAGGAGGGAATATCACATCCGACGGGGGTGGCAATATTACTGCACGTGGAATCTGCTGGGGTACAACCATTAATCCGACGGTAAACAACAATAAGACTACCGAAGGCACCGGCACCGGAACCTTCTCAAGCACCATTACCGGCTTATCATCCGGAGAAACTTACCACGCCCGTGCCTATGCAACAAACAATGCGGGAGTTGCCTACGGGGATGATGTTTCATTTGTAGCAACTGGAGACAAACCAACAGCAACAACAGGCGATGCAGATCCCCAGACAGGATCTGCAGCATATCTGTATGGTGTCGTTAATCCTAACTGGTCACAGACAGTTGTTACTTTCGAATATGGATTAACAGCAGGTTACGGGCAGACTGTTACTGCATACCAGAGCCCACTGGGAGAAGATAATAATGACTATGATGTGAATGCCCTTATTGACGGACTGGAACCAGGCAAAACATATCATTACAGGGTCAAAGCCGTAAATGCTCTGGGAACAACATATGGCACCGATAAAACATTCACAACGCCTGGAGGCAGCCCAACAGCAACCACAGGCGATGCAGATCCCCAGACAGGATCTACAGCATATCTGTATGGTGTCGTTAATCCTAACTGGTCACAGACAGTCGTTACTTTCGAATATGGGCTTACAGCAAGTTACGGACAGATTGTTACAGCCGACCAGAGCCCCACAGGAGCAGATAATAGTGACTATAATATAACTTCCTTCATAGATGGATTGGAATCAGGCAAAACTTATCACTACAGAATCAAGGCCGTAAACGCTCTGGGAACAACATATGGCACCGATAAAACATTCACAACACCAAGCGGTAAGTAGTATTTGATGCTAATATACGGAGCCCCCGAAAATCCATAAAAGAGTAGGGAGTGTATGCTGAAAAACTTAAGAGTAGGCGATCTGTTAAAAATGAAAATTATGAAAAAACTGGTACTTGTGATTGCTGCTGTATGCATTATCTCGGCTGGAAACGCCCAGACACAGCTTGAAAAGGGCAGATATCTGGCCGGTGTCACCTCAACGATCAGTGCGGGTGGATACTATGGTTCTGAACTCATGAGTCTGCGACTCATAAAAACAAAATACCCCGGTGAAGAGGGATCCTATTCGACTATTGGATTTAATATCCTTCCGAGGGGAGGTTACTTCGTAATGGATAACCTGGCAGCAGGTCTTGATATTCTGCTTGGTCTATCAAGTGAAAAAAGCAACGACTCAGACTATAAATCCTCTGATTTTGGCTTCGGAATCGGTCCCTTTGCCCGTTATTATTACCCTCTTGAAAAGTGCTGGCCTTTCGCTGAGGCCAATCTAATGGTAGGTGCCGAAACCAGCAAATACTCGGGTGGAACCTGGGATAGCGAAAGCAAATGGAGCTTTTTATCGTTCGGGCTGGGCGTTGGAGCCGCAAAACCAATTGGAGAAAGCGTTACCGTTGATCTTCTGGCAGGTTACTCGTTTACCCTCTGGAAAGACAGTGAAACCAATGAAGAATACAGCGGTAAAGAGATCTGTTCCGGAATAATTATTAAAGCAGGATTTACGGTTTTATTCGGACTTTAATATATTTGCCTTCTCAAAGTAACTGAGAAGGCTCTTGAAGAAAATTATTCTTATCATCTTGCTGACGGCAGTTCCGGCCTTTACCGGAATTGCTTTATATTGTCAGCCTGATTCACTTAAAACACCTCGTCAGGCAATTTTAATCCCCAGGCTCAACCAGCCGGTCCTGTTTGACGGCATTCCTGATGATGAAGCCTGGAAATCGATACAGCCATTCAGGATGACCATGTATTCTCCTGTATGGGGAAGAGAGCCATCAGAAGATAGTGATGTCAGGGTAGCCTATGATGATAAATATCTATATGTCGGAGCCTGGCTCTATTGCGGAGATCCGTCAATAATAAGGTCGGCCAGTTTTAAACGCGATTACACAGGTGCCGGTGGTGACTGGTTCATGATCTTCCTCGACACCTATAACGACAAGGAAAACTTTCTGATATTCGGCACAACACCCGACGCATTAAGATTCGATGCCAGCATACAGAAAGACGCCGTACCCAGCACTCCCGATCAAATGCCGATGAACGTAAGCTGGAACACTTTCTGGGATGTGCTTACAAACAGGTGTGATGAAGGCTGGTCGGCAGAGTTCCGGATACCTCTTTCAAGCCTCCGCTTTCAGGAAAAGAATGGCGAAGTCAAAATGGGGCTCACCATTCAGAGATGGATACCGGCCAAAAATGAGGTAATACTTTTTCCTGCGATTCCTCCCAACTGGGGACAAATTTCTCCGATTAAACCTTCACAGGCACAGGAAATAGTTTTCAGGGGCATTAAAGCGGGCAAACCGGTCTATATCGCTCCATATATCCTTGGCGGGTATTCAGGCAGATATGATTTAAACACTACGGAAACAGATTACTATAAGAGAACCGGTCCTGTTGCCGAGGCAGGACTCGACGTTAAGGTCGGCCTTTCAGGCAACCTGGTAATGGACCTGACATTAAACACCGACTTTGCCCAGGTTGAGGCTGATGATGAACAGATCAACCTCTCCCGTTATTCACTTTTCTTCCCGGAAAAACGGTTGTTCTTCCTCGAAAGGGCAAGTACTTTTGATTTCGGCATGGGCGGAAGTAATAACCTTTTCTACAGCCGCAGAATAGGTTTAAGCGACGACGGAGATCCGGTACGGATTTACGGAGGCGCAAGAATATTCGGAAGATTGGGTAAATGGGATGCCGGCTTTCTCGACATGCAGACCGCTCCCCTCTGGAAGAAAAACTCCGAAGGAATAAGGGAGCAGATACTCCCCTCAGAGAATTTCGGAGTATTAAGATTCCGCCGACAGGTGATCAACGAAAACTCCTATATAGGTACTATCCTTACAAGCCGACTCGGAGCGGACGGAACCTATAATATCGCATACGGGCTGGATGCAATATTACGGGTAACAGGGGAAAATTATTTAGATATTAAATGGAGCCAGACTTTCGAGAATGATACTGTAAACACCTCATTCAAGGATCCGCTCAGATTTTCAGCTAACTGGGAGAATCGCTCCAGGAAAGGATTGGGTTACAATATAGGATATTCATATTCAGGCATTCATTTTAATCCCGGTATTGGCTTCGAAATGATTGACAACTATTCAAGCATAAGAGGAGGGATCAGGTATGGCTGGATATCGGGTGAAGATTCATGGCTCTACAGCCATTCACCCGAGTTGAGAATTAACCAGAGAAGCTTCGCAGATGACGGAGAATTAATGTCATTGAGTGTAATGGCAGGCTGGTCCTTCCAGACAAAAAGCCAGTGGAGCGGGGACCTGTATCTCGGTTATAATATTGAAAGTCTGAAGGAGCCGCTTGAGCTAAGCGAAAATGAGGTGTATATCGCTGAAGGAAGTTATGAGTTCATCAATCTCAGGGGTAATATTATATCCTCCATGTCAAATCCCCTGTTCGTTATGTTTACTACCGAAACCGGACAATTCTTCGACGGATCAAGATTCTCTGCCGGAATCAAACCTACCTGGAATCTGTCTAAACAATTTGAACTGGGAGGAACCTATAATTTCGATTATGTCAGCTTCAAAGGGAGGGAACAGAGTATGACGAATCATATTATCGGGGTTAAGGCATTATACATGCTGAATACAAGATTTTCCGTAAACGGTTATTTCCAGTATAACACGGCAGCCAACGGCATCGTTTCCAACCTCAGACTGAGGTATAATCCTAAAGAGGGCAACGACCTTTTTATTGTTATTAATGAGGGGCGAAATACGAACCTGACCCGTGAGGTGCCAAACCTCCCTGTTTACAGCTCAAGGGCCATTATGATAAAATACACATACACCTTCAACTTGTAGTTGCCTGATTTAGTGGCTGTATTAAAATTTAACAATTTCGCAACAATTTTCTTTCGCACTATAAAGCACTAATAAACAGCCGAGTGGATTGTTAATAAGTTTGGATGATTGTTAAATAGTTTAGGAATCTGGCGGGGTTTTTTCTTTCATTATAGCTATTTTTGACAATAATTCAGCTCCTGAAGAGTTTATAACCCTGCCGGAAACCTGATTTATGCCATAAAACCTTTTTGAAATTACATAAACCGAAATAAATTCTCTAATGCTTAAAACCATTCTTAAAATGAAAAAAACACTTAAAATTCTGGTACTCTTTTCTGTTATGGTTGCCTTTTCGACGGCAGCCTATGCACAGGTTTCTGAAACTGCAGCAGCAACAGCTGTTATTGTTTCTCCGATAACTATTACATTTGCAACCGATCTGGAATTTGGCAACATTGCCGCAGGAGCAGTTGCCGGTACTGTTGTTCTTAGTCCTGCCGGTGTGCGCACTCCGACCAACGTTACACTGCCAGCAATAACGGGAACTGTTACGGCAGCATCATTTACCGTCGGGGGCACGCCTGGTTACACCTATTCAATTACCCTTCCGGCCGGAGCAACAACCATTTCCAACGGTGCACAGACTATGACAGTAGACACCTGGACCAGCGATCCAACGCCGGAAGGTACAATAGAAGCCGGAGGAACTCAGATTCTTTATGTCGGTGCCACCCTTAGCGTTGGGGCAAACCAGGCTTCAGGTACATACTCATCTTCGACTGCCGGGGGAAGCGGTGATTTCACGGTTACGGTGAACTACAATTAGTGTATTCTGAAACATAACACCTGAGGAATGGCCAGGCTCGCAAGGATATCTTACAGCCTGCTGATATTGATAATTTTAGCAACAGGCAGGACAGAGGCGCAGGTTACACCGCCTGCCAGCGCCACAGGGCATGTTATCGCCGAAATAATACCTGTCTTTGCCGCCAGTGAAACTTCACAGCTGAATTTCGGCCGTTTTGCTCCGGGGCCGGAGGGAGGGGAAATAATACTAACGCCCGAAAGTACAATCTCTGTTCTCGGTACAGTGTTCAAGGGTCCCGGAGCCCCTAATGCCGCCAGCTTCTATGTATCGGGCGACGCCGATGCTGCATTTTCAATTTCTCTTCCCGGGACTCCGGTTATCCTAACTCATTCTTCAGATGCAAAGACCATGGCCGTGGAAGATTTTGTTTCCGTCCCCTCTCCGGGTGTCGGGACAGGAATGCTTCAGAACGGCTTCAAGGTAGTCTATGTCGGTGCCACTCTCAAGGTGGGGCCCCTTCATGACAACCCGGTGGGAATATACACCGGTACATATACAATCACTTTTGATTTCAATTAACCTGCATATAAATAATATGGGTATGCCGATCCTTTCAGACAACACCAGTTGCAGAGTATTCTGCTTCGGCAAACCCCTCTTGCCGCTCTTTTTTTTTGTACCTCTTTTCCTTCTGCTTCTTACATTTACGGATTCGCACGCTCAGGGAAACCTCCTCATTACACCAAGAAGGGCCGTTTTTGAGGGATCGGTACGATCGCTTGACCTGAACCTTGCCAATACCGGAAGTGATACGGCAACATACGCAATATCTCTGGTTCAGATAAGAATGACCGACGACGGGGGCTTTGAGACAATAACCGAACCGGATCCCGGACAACTCTTTGCCGACAGGTATGTCCGTTATTTCCCCAGATCGGTAACACTTGGTCCCAATGAAGCACAGGTTGTCAAAATACAGCTTATAAGGACCAATGAGATGATCCCGGGGGAATACCGTTCACACTTTTATTTCAGGGCGGTACCCAAAGCAAGGCCTCTGGGTGAAAAAGGGGTTCCCGCCGACACCACATCAATCTCGGTAAGGCTGACACCTGTTTTCGGAATTACCATACCTGTAATAATCAGGTCGGGAGAACCCTCCGTTAAAGTATCATTATCTGATCTGTCGCTTAATACTGATGATGATACAGGGCCGCGGCTAAGCCTCACCTTTAACCGCTCCGGCAATATCTCAGCTTACGGAGACCTGGCTGTTGACCATATCTCCCCCGAGGGTAAAATAACCCGTGTGGGTATTGCCAACGGCATTGCTGTTTATACTCCAAATACAATACGCAGGTTCCGGCTAAACCTGAACAGAGTGGATGAAGTTGACTTCCGGACAGGTACTCTCCGGATAACTTATTCAGCATCGTCCGATGTTAAACCGGTCAGATATGCTGAAGCTGAGCTGGTTCTTTATTGAGCAGTCGTTGATAATTAGTCTTTATTTTTAGATTAGAAAAAATGATATGGAAAGAAAAGATCGATCCATCAAGGCAGTATTACTGACTACGGTCTTGCTAATTTCCACAATATCAATAAATGCCCAGACCAGGTATGCCGTTGCCGATGGCAATTGGAATTCTGTCTCTACGTGGTCTGCGACATCAGGGGGTGCTCCGGGAGCAAGTGTTCCCAACGCAACATCCGATGTAATAATTGAAAACGGGGTTACTGTTACTGTTACTGCAGATGCAACATGTGCCAGTATAACTTTTACACAGCAAAGTGCAACCCTGACTGTTAATTCTTTAATTGTCCTTACAGTATCAGGAACGATTAGACTTAACAGCCTTAATAACAGTAATTCATTATGTGTCGTTACCGGAGGGGGCACATTGTCATGTGCAAATATTATTACAGGCACTGATGCTAACCCCAATGCTGTCTATACTCATACTTTTATATCGTCAATTACCGGTTTAGATATTACTAATGATCTGTCTGTTAGAAGTTACCGCGGTACCAATAACGGGCGTCTTAATAATGGCGTTTTTTATTTACAGGATGGCATTTTATCAATAGGGCAAACGCTGATTACTGTTAATGAACGAGCTGTTAATACTTCCACTTTTTCAATGGCTGCCGGACCACAGACCGGTACTCTGGTTCTTGGCGGAGCAACTCCTTTCAACTTGTCGGGAACCGGGACCAGTAATATTACCGTAAACGGAACCTCAGCCCTGGTACACTATACCCATGCCGGCGCTCAGAGTGTGGCTTCGCTTCCATATACAGATTTAACTGTCAGTGGCGGTGGCATCAAAACAATGCAGGGAAATATCTCTGTCAGCGGTACCCTCTCTCTGGAAGACGGAAATCTGAGCCTTGGGTCCGGGGCCGGCAATCTCACTCTTACTGCCGGTGCGATCATTACTACTCCGGGATCTTTTGGCAACACACACATGATAGTATGTGACGGAAGCGGCAGTCTTATTAAACAGGGGACAACGGCTGCAGAGTTCCAGGTGGTATACCCGGTTGGAACGGGAGTCTACTACACGCCTTTTGAAATTACCAGTCTTACGGCTTCGGTGGCAGGCACCGGGAGCGTTATTGTCAGAGCAGTGGCTTCAACCGCTCCGGGTCCTCCGGCAGCCGCTCCCACTGATTTAAACAAATATTGGAGCGTATCTGCCATAAATCTTAGCAATATAAATGCAGCCCTCAGGATAACTTATGACAATCCCGGAGAAATAGGGACAGGTGGCGACCAGACACAATATGTTCCTTTTTTCTATAGCGGAGGCGTCTGGACACAACCAGGAGTTTACAGCGGGGAAGGAATCAATCCTATGACCGTAAGCGATATTTCAACATTCGCCGGGCAATGGACCGCAAGAGAAGCACCAACTTACGCCACATATTACTCATATCAGTCAGGGGCATGGAACTCAGCAAATACCTGGACCACCGATCCGTCCGGAACATTATCTGTCAATCCTAAGGTGCCTTCAGAAACAGACCGCGTCATAATTCTCAATAGCCGGACCGTTACCACAACAGCAAACGGAGAAAATGTTCTTTCCGTTCAGATCAATGAAGGGGGAATCCTTGATCTGGGAACATTTACATCACACGACTTTACGGTTATTCGAGGAAAGGGATTGGTTCGCCTGCAGACCAGCCTGTTTCCATCAGGAGACTGGAGCAATTTCGTATCCGAAGGCGGGGGCACCATAGAGTATTATAACACTTCCGGTTTTACATTCTCACAATTGGTTTATAACCATCTGATCATAAATCTTTCCACAAGTGCTGTTGTTGCCACTCTGACCGGCAACATGACCATCAATGGCAACCTGACTATAACTAACGGGAAGTTCCAGATCAATGACGGTACTTCCGCGGGCAGAAACCTTCACGTTGAAGGTGACGTTAACGTGAGTCCGGATGGAAGCATCGGAATTGGAACCGGAAACGCTAACCACAGATTTATTGTTAAGGGTGATTTCACCAACGATGGCATAGTAAGATTAACAAATCAGGACACCCCCAACTATACAACCACACCGGGCAATGGCCGTTCTGACCTGGTTTTCAACAACCCTGCTGCAGATCAGTATCTTATGTGTAACGGGCAAACTGACATTTACCGGGTAGAAATAGACAAAGGGATTGACCAGACATACGTTTTAAACATTGATGCAAGCGATAATACCAAATTCAGGTTGTTTGGGCGGTCAAACCTCCAGACAAGTCCGCCTGCCAATCCACCTCCATCCATTGAAAACGGCAACGCACTGGGTCTGCTTGCAGGAACGGTACGTCTCGGACCAAATATTGTGCTACCCAATCTTTCCGGTAATGCAGTTTATAACATTGATCTCGATGCACAACTCTGGCTCGACGGCGCCACAGTTACATTCTCAGTGGTCGCATCTAATTCTTCAATTGTAGTTTATGGCAGTCTCAGAGTTTCAAACATGGCAATCCTTAACGCTAATGGACGACAGGGAATTGTAACGCGTGACCAGAGCTCCCTCCATTTCGAATCGGGAGAGATTACCACAGAGTGTATCCGTACATCATTTATTTCCGGAAGTCACCGAGGTGCCTTCACTATGACCGGAGGAACCCTGAACATTACAGGAAACAGTCTGAACATTGCCGGATTAAATATCTATGCTTCTTTCACTCTTCCCTATCCGGATAACGTATTCAGGATGAGCGGGGGTACTATAAATATTATTTCTCCAACGACGATAGATGGCGGGCCTGGAACATCTTTCAGCCTGCTTCTCGGTTCAGGTTTAAATAACTCTTCTGTTACAGGCGGAACTATTAATATTACTGTTCCCACCAACCGGAACGCCTATATCAACACTACTGTTCCATTGTGGAATATCAATTTTACCAGTTCTTCAGACACATACCGCGGGCAAATACAAGCTTATGCCGGTAATGCAAGTCCTGCTATTCCCGCAATACCTGCCCAGCCATTGATAGTTTACAATGATCTGAATATACAGAACACAGCCGTATTTAATGCAAACAGTAGCGATGTGACCGTTGGTCGCAATTTTTCAATAGACACCAATGCCGAATATGAAAGCGGAGATAATACAACAATGTTTGATGGTGTTGGTGGCCAGCGTTTTACCAACTCCGGAACGGTAAACAACGGAACGGGACTTTACAATCTCACGATCTCCGACAGTTCCAATTCTGATATCTACGCAAACGACCTTATAATAAGAGGCAGTCTGGCAATTAACAATGGTAGTATCTTCAGCGATGTAGGTCATTCCATAAACGTTGCGGGCGATATTATCAACTCCGGGATCCACATCAGCCAGGCCGGTGGAGCTATAATTCTTAACGGAACGGAGGCACAAACCATAGGTGGTTCAGGGAACGGGTCTTTTGGCAACCTTACGATCAACAAAACTTCAGGAACAACAACACTTAGCGCAGATCAATCTCTTAGCGGAAACCTCAGGCTGGCAAACGGTGTGATCGACCTGGGGATATTTAATCTTGGGCTGGGTCCATCCGGGAATATTTACGATGCCATTACAGGTACAACAACTAATTTCTCTGCCGCAAAAATGATACGGCTTGCGGGTAACGCCAGCAATGGCGGCCTTACCAGGGCATACAACAGTACTGCAGGTTTACTTTTTCCCGTCGGGACGGACACGGATTACACACCGGCCACAATTCAGTTTTCTGCAGCACCCTCACAATGGGGTGCAGTAACAATAAGACCTGTGAAACAAGTCCATCCCCTTGTAACTTCATCCAATGCACTTACATATTACTGGGTCGTTACATCTTCCGGGTTCTCAGGGATTCAGGCAGGTTCTGTATCACATGCATATCAGTATGCCACTTCCGATATTGTGGGAACAGAAGCCAGTTACATTCCCGCGGCTTACAGACCGGACAGTTGGAACCCCATCAATGATATTTCACAAGTTGTTGATGCAACAAATACTATTCTTTTCAGTGCCATTAACCATGTAGAGGGAGATTATACTGCCGGGGAATTTTTTGCTTTTCAAAACATTAAGGTATTCTTTAGCCGTCAGAGCGGAAGCTGGGATGATCCTGACACATGGAGCTCTGAAGGTATAGGCGGGCCTGTCGACGGAACAATCCCGGGCAGCGGAAATCCCGTTGTAATTGGTAATGGTACTTTAAATCACACGGTAACTGTTCCAACTGATTTGAATAACATCACAGTAGGCGGACTTCGGATCAGTTTGGGCTCAACACTTGACCTGCAAAGCACCACAGGTCATAACTTTGGGACTATTCCTGACACCAGGGTCTCAGGGACAGGAAATCTGAGGATTTCTTCTTCCGGAGAAACTGCAGTTTTTCCCGGAGGGGATTTTGGAAATTTCCTGTCCAAAGGCGGAGGTACTGTGGAATATTACAGTACCGCAGATATGGGGTCCGTAACTTTCACACTGCCCACATCCTACATATCAGGTGGAATCAACATCAATATTAGCGGCTATAACAACCTGGTAACCTCTCCTTCAGACGGCAAGAATATTGTCCTGCCAAACACCAGTTTTTCAGTTTATGATGATTTCACAGTATCCGGGAGCGGAATTTCGCAGATGAATATACTTGGAACTACACGGGTAGTTACGGTGGACTCCAATCTGGTTGTCAGGAGCGGTACTCTTCGTTTTATGAACGGAAACAATACTGCCCAAAGCATAATCATCAAGGGTGATGTTATAATAGACAACGGAGCAGAATTTGATGTTAATACTGCAGGAGAAGCCGCAAACCAATTAACAATATATGGTAATCTTATTAATAATGGGATCCTTGACATGAATGCCGGAGCAAACCAGGTATGTAATGTCACCTTTGCCGGAAATACTAACAAAGTGATTGAAGGTAGTGGAACCGTTACCAATTTCAATTTTATCGAAGTGAATAAAGGCACCTCCCGAAATACCATACTGGATGTCAGATCCAGTGTCCTAACTCTTAATACCGCCATTTCAACGGCATTGACACTGACTAACGGCACCTTCAGACTTACAAGTCCCATTACACTTAATCTTACAAACTCCGGAAATTTCACAATACCAATAACCGGATCTCTGTCAGTAAACGGTGGAACTATTAATATAGGAGGAGCAGAAGCCACTGATGCAACTGATCTGAAGCTGGATGGCAGGCTTGAGGTGTTGGCAGGTGCAGTTAATATTGGGACACATGGAACTGATCTGAACAATGATATCGAATATTCATCCGGGGGTACACCTGAGATAATAATAAGTGGTGGAAGTTTATATGTAAATGGTCAGATCAGGCGGGGAACAACTATTAATACCGGCTCACTCAATTATACTCAGAGCAGCGATTCCAGCACGGTTACAATTGCCGGACGAAATGCGACCACCCTCCGGCCGATGTTTGAAATACTTAATACCGGCAGCAAGTTCAATATGAGTGGCGGGATACTTAATATCACAGGCTCTTTCAACAACTCTGATCATATTGACTTATTCCTTGTGCCGGATTCGGCTAATGTAACAGGAGGTACAATCCTTCTTGGATCGGCTGCAACACCATCCGGTACAGCATTTAATATGGCGACATCGGTTCAACTTTATACTGTTGAGATAGATGCAACGGTAAGCAACAAAATTCTGGACCTGAGGATCTTCCCTTTAATACTGAAGAATAACCTTACCATAAACGGAAACTCTGTATTCAGGGCTAACGGACTGAACGTTACTATCGAAGGCAGTCTATCCAATAGCAACAGCACATCCGGTACAGGACTTAATACAGGAGGTTATCAGCCCGGCAGTTCAAATCAGAGAACAACGTTTAACGGTTCCGGATTAAAAACAATTACGGGAGCAGGATCAAACCTTACCAATTTTGCTAATCTGACCGTCTACGTCAATGACACCCTCCTTCTGTCTCCCAACAGTAACATCAGGATAAACTCCGGCCTGATCATCGTAGCAGGGATACTTGATGACGGTGGAAACAATATTTTCCTGGCTGGCAATGCAGATAACGAAGGAGAACATGTCAGCTCCTTGGCTGGCGGGGGCATTCATTTTGAGGGTAATCAGCCACAGGTTATATCCGGAAGCGGTGATGGTGTTTTTGGGAACGTTACAATCAATAACACTACAGCGATAAACATAATTGACAACACCATAATAAGAGGTATCCTGACTTTTGAGAGAGGTGTTGTATACCTTGACGACTATCTCCTTACTTTTGATATTAATGCTTCCGTCAACGGGGTACCCGACGTGACCAGCATGATTATTCTTAACGGCGTTATTTCTGACGCGGGAGTAAAAAAGATTTTCCCGTCCGGGCCATATACATTTACTTTCCCGGTTGGAGTGGCCGGTAAGTATACACCTGTCTCCTATAACTTTACTTCTAACCCCAATAATGGTGCCTCTATTACAGTAGACCCGGTAAACTATGCGCATCCGGTCATGGATCTTCCCGAGGGTAACGAACTCAACTACTACTGGAACGTTACCTCTGATGGTTTTGTTGAACCTTACACCGTTGACCATAATTATTCTTATATGGCAGATGATGTAACCGGGATTGAAGCAGAATACGTTACCGGTCGTTTCGTGAACAGCTCATGGACCCCCCCCGGTGGAATAGATGAATCCTCGATAAATACTTTAACCCACCAGATAAATCTCAATTCAAAGGATTTTATCGACGGTGAATATACAGCCGGAAATACAACCAATTTCACCAATTTAAATATTCTTTATAGTATTAAAACCGGTAACTGGTTCGGTGATAATACCTGGTCGCTGACTGACGGAGGCCCCCCCTGCGGATTTGATCCGGACGGGAATCCGGTAGTAATTAATCCGGGGCATACAGTCACTTTGAACAATAATTCAGCTAATGCCTACTCCGTTACTATCAGCGGAATCCTTGAGGCCGGGCTTACATTATTTCATAATCTGGGCCACGTAAACGGGAACGGGATTCTGAGGTTAGCCTCAACACCCGCCGGAATATTTATTTTCCCCGGGGGTAACTTTCATGATTTTGTGAATACAAGTGGCAGCACCGTTGAATTCTTCGGGAATAATCTCGCCTCACTTCCGGCAAAACCGGGCAATATTTATAAACCATATCAAAATGTAATTTTTTCGGGTACGGGCAAAAAAACAATACCTGCCGAAGACTTAAAGATCCTTAACAATCTTACAATACAGAACGGCTCAACCGTCTTAAGTAATGAGCTTTACAACAAGAGAATATTCATTTCAGGCGACTGGACAGACAATAATACAACAACCGTTGGTGGTTTTATTCCCGGCAGGGGGCTGGTTGTTTTTGAAGGTACAGATCCTCAGATTCTTAGTGTGTCAAACGGGTCAACAACTGAACGGTTTTTCAATTTTCGAATTAACAATCCTGCAGGATTAACTCTATCCGGCTCGGGGAAGGCAGATATCTCCAATCTTCTTTACCTGAGCAACGGAATTATTACCACTACCGGCACAAACCTTTTATCAATCTCCAATACTGGTAATACCCCTGTGATTGGAGGCAATGCCGGCTCTTTTATCAGTGGCCCTCTGCAAAAAAGAATTCTTCCGGGAAGGTGTTTCAATTTTCCTGTGGGTGATGCCAATGGTTCAAGGTATGGCGAGGTAGCTATTTCCAATGTTAACGTTGCAGGCGACTATACTGCCCGGTACTTCAACCACAATCCTCTGATTGATGGCTATGATCCCGGAAACAGGACGGCACCTATAGATGTTGTGAGTGATTCTGAGTACTGGAGCTTGAATGGCCCTCTTCTTTCTTCGGGCAATGTTACTCTCCGGTGGGATCCTCTTAGTGGCATAATACCTTCAGATGCTGCCACAAGGGCAAAGCTTCGTGTTGTAGAGTGGAATCCCTCATGGATTAACCTCGGTAACGGGAAAATAATCGGCGATGCTAATTCAGGCACCATAATAACAAGCTCAGTGGTTAGTCTTGCCGGTGATCATCAGTTTACTATCGGCATTGAAAGCCTGCCGACTGCAACCATCACAAGCGGGGCGGCCGAAATATGCGATGATGGTTCCTCAACAAATATTTCCATTGCACTTACAGGAACACCCCCATGGACTATCAGGTATATGATAAATGGAGCAAATGAAACAACAGTAACCAATATTGCTTCAACCCCATATTCCCTGGTGGTTTCCAATGCCATTCCCGCACTGGCATCAGGAGGTCCCGGACTTTATGCATTTTCTGTCTCTTATGTTCGTGATGCAACCGGCAGTACGGGGATCCGTGACTTCAGCACCACAGCCGATATAACCCTTAATGCTTCACCCTCTCCGTTAATTTCAGGGTTAACCACTACACCTGTAAACTCAATTGTACCCTACAATACACCTGATGTGGCCGGAATTATTTACTTATGGAGTGTATCTGGCGGAGACATTCAAAGCGGACAGGGCACAAACTCAATCATTATTCAATGGGGGCCTGGTCCAACCGGCACCGTTACTCTTACCGAAACCGTAATCGCCGGAGGATGCAGCCGGACCACCATTCCTTATAATGTTACCATTACTGATATTCCCGATCCGCTTGTCTTCGGAAGCTCCTCCGTATGTGTGAACTCTGTTGAAACATATTCAACGCCATTTATCAGCAGCCATACCTATTCATGGTCAGTCACCGGGGGAACATATACAACAGGCCCTACCGACAATATTATTAATGTGTTGTGGGTAACTCCGGGATCAGCCGAAGTGACAGTAACAGAAACAGGTTCAACCTCTGTTTCGAACACCCTCCCGGTAACTGTTAATATACTCCCCCCATCTGATAATACAGTTTCTGATCCTGTTGTATCAGCTGTCACACCAGCGAATATTATCATTTCCGGAACCCCTGCAGGTATTAACTACCAGCTTCGTCTGAACAGCGACAACACTCCTGTCGGCCCCCCGGTCAGCAGTATGGGCGGTGGAGACGTTATTATTACTGTTACACAGACGGTTACAACTATTTATAATGTCTGGGCAACAAACGAGTATGGTTGCGGAGTGATGCTGGCCGATCTGGCAGTTGTCACGGTTGTCAATGACCTTATATGGACCGGTTCAATAAGCTCAGAGTGGAATAATCCAGGGAATTGGTTGACCGGGCTGATACCTGATGGGACACTAAATGTTCAGATACCGGATGTGGCCAATAAGCCTGTTCTCAGCACAGGCGCGGAGGCCGTAGTTTATGACCTGACAGTGGAGAGCGGATCATCACTGGTCATAACCGGTAATACAATCAGAGTTGGCGGATCCATTACAGGTGCAGGCAATATTGATGCATCAGCCGGGACAATTGAAATGAACGGATCATCAGCCCAGGTGATCGGTGCCGGCATCTTCACCGGCAACACTATTAATAACCTCATTATAAATAATTCAGCAGGCATCACCCTTACAGGATCTCTGAGCATCAGTGGTATAGTAACTGTTACCACCGGCGATCTGGCCTCTGACGGGAACCTGACACTTCTTTCAACATCATCACAGACAGCTCTTATAGACGGATCAGGAAGCGGCAATGTTACAGGCGATCTTACCATGCAACGCTACCTCCCTTCAGGATTCGGATATAAATACTTCAGCTCACCCTTCCAGTCTGCCACGGTGAGTGAGTTTGGCGATGATATGGACCTCACAGCACCCTTCACTACCTTCTACAGGTACGATGAGAACAGGATGGTCGGGGGAAATCCCGCTTCGGGGTGGGTTGCCCATAAAGATCCTTCCTATCTGCTTTCCCCGCTGGCCGGTTACGCGGTTAATTTCGGCTCATCAGCACTCCCGAATACCGTTGATGTGACGGGTGAAGTAAACAACGGAAGCCTCTCCGTAACACTTTACAATCATAACAATCCTTATACTCTCGGATTCAATCTTGTCGGCAATCCATACCCCTCCCCGATCGACTGGGATGCACCTTCAGGCTGGACCAAAACCAATATCGACAACGCCCTCTACTTTTTCAGTGCCAGCACGACTGATGAATACGGAGGGACCTACAGCACGTATATAAACGGGATCTCGAGTGATGGTCTGGCAACAAACATCATTCCCTCCATGCAGGGCTTTTTCATACACGTATCTGACGGGGCCTATCCGGTAACGGGAACACTTGGGCTCGATAACAACGTCAGAATTAACAACCTTACCCACTCATTCATCAAGTCGGATCAGAAAAGCCTGAAACCTCTTATCCGTCTGACTGCCGGCTATTCAGACAACCCGGCATCAACCGACCCTCTTGTAATTTACTTCGATGAGAAAGCAACCCCGGAGTTCGACGGTTTGCTCGATGCCCTTAAACTCATAAATACTGACCTTACGTGTGCAAATATCTATTCGGTGATACCCGGCGGAAAGAAGCTTTCAATTAATGCTTTGCCGTTTGATTCTGAGAACACATATTCAATTCCTCTCGGCATAAGATTATACCTGGATGGAAACCTGACTTTCAGGATCAGCCAGGCTGAAGAGCTGATACCCGGGACAAAGGTATTCCTGACTGATCTGGCAACGGGAGAGGATAACGATCTTCTCTCAGGAAATGAGTACAGGGTATTTCTTTCATCCGGTGAATACAACAGCAGGTTTATCCTTAACCTTGCCCCTGCAACGACAGGTATTGATGAAAAACCAAAACAGGAGTGGCTCTTTTCAATTTACAGTTACCGGGGGATACTGAGGGGAGAATTCAATATATCCCCGGGACAGACCGGCACACTGTATATTCACAACCTTACCGGAAATATGCTCCGCACTTATAAAATCAACGATCCGGGATACCACGAATTTACTCCCGGTCTGAAGAATGGTTTTTACGTGGCAACATTTGTAACAGCAAAAAGAAAAGAATCGAAAAAAATCATGATCCTGAATCCTTGAAAAAGACTGAAATTATCATATTCTTCAGGTTAAGGCCGCTGATAACTATAACGGCAGCAATAGTGTTGTGGCTTCTTTCGATACAGGCGCACGGACAGGAACCTCCACCCCAGCCGATAAATGTGACCCTCCAGCAGGACCTCGGGTTCGGGGCATTTTATCACTACATGGCGGGCGGCACAGTTATTATCAATCCTGACGGATCGCGCCAGGCAACAGGAGACATTGTACTGCTGAATCTTGGATTTGCGTGGTCCTCTGCTCTATTCAGTATTACCGGGACATCAGGAACAGTAGTCTCGCTCTTAAACGGACCCGATGTTTTACTAACAGGGAGTAACGGGGGATCTCTTAATTTTAGCATCGGAGACTCTGATCCGCCCTCACCTTTCGTCCTTACATCCGGGCCGTTACAACTCTACGTCGGCGGAACAATTACCGTCGGCAATCCGGCGGCAAACCCTCCGGGTAATTTCAGCGGAACTTTCGATATCACTTTTATTCAGGAATAGTAAGCAGAAAAAATATTATTGAGCAGAAGCAAACATGGAATTCATAACAGCATACCTCATTAAGGAATCAGCCCGGAGGTTTTATGCAGTTTTGAAGCCCGGCTTCCTTATTCAACTGACTCTGCTCCTCATACTGAATAATCCTCATCTGTCGGCCCAGGAACAGGAATATGATGAGATATCCATACGCCTTGAGATACCCGGTGCAGGCGCATGGGAAATTGAAGCGGCAATAAAGGGAACTGAAGTATACCTGCCTGTCACCGATCTGTTTGACTTCCTCAGAATAAGGAATGTTGCTTCGCCTGGCCTGGAAATGATTTCGGGTTTTTTCATCAATCCTGATGCTGAATATGTTATAAGCCGGACTGATAATAGTATCACATACGAGGGTAAGATAATAAATCTTGAGCCGGCTGACCTCCTTCGGACAGAATCGAATCTGTACCTTCGCTCCCTCTATTTCGGCCGGGTTTTCGGTCTCGATTGCACATTCAGCTTCCGGACTCTTTCAGTAAAAGTCACCAGTAAGCTTGAATTGCCTTATATACGTGAGATGAGGCTCGAGGAGATGCGTCGTAACCTGACCAGACTGAGAGGGGAGGTTGAAGCTGATACTAATGTCGGCCGAACTTATCCGCTCTTCAGGTTTGGAATGGCAGACTGGTCTGTTGTCGCATCAGAGGAGATCAACGGAAGATCGGATGCCAGGCTCAACCTGAACCTTGGAGCCATGATCGCAGGAGGAGAAGCGACAGCCTCGCTGAACTACAACACCACTGGTCCCTTCAATACGAAACAGCAATACTACCTGTGGCGCTACGTGAACAACGATTTTGCACCAATGAGGCAGGTTATGGCAGGTAAGATCGCCACAAATGCCCTCTCAACCATTTATAACCCTGTGATCGGGGTACAGCTGACAAACACTCCCACAACATACAGAAGGTCCTTTGGTTCCTATACTCTCAGCGACATGACCGAACCCGGCTGGATCGTCGAGCTCTATGTTAACAACATTCTGGTAGATTATGTTAAAGCTGATGCATCGGGCTTTTACAAATTTGAAGTGCCGCTTGTTTATGGTAATTCCATGGTTAAACTGAAGTTCTACGGGCCTTGGGGAGAAGAGAGAACCAAAGAGCAGAATATTAATATCCCATTCAATTTTCTGCCCCATAAAACAATGGAATACAGGGTCAGCGCAGGCATTGTTGAGGATACTCTCGCAAGCAGATTTTCAAGGGCTGATGTTAAATACGGTCTTACCCGGAGCATAACTGTTGGCGGTGGGGCAGAATACCTCTCATCAATCAGTACTGCTCCTTTCATGCCTTTCGTCAATGCTTCCGTCAGAATAACCAACAACCTGCTTTTAACAGGCGAATACACCTACGGAGTAAGGGCAAAAAGTTCACTCATTCTGAGACTTCCTTCAAACCTTCAGTTCGACCTTAACTATACATGGTACGATAAGGATCAGAAGGCTATCAGATACAATTACAGGGAAGAGCGTAAAGCAATGGTTTCAATGCCGTTGCGTTTCGGCCGCCTTTCAACCTATCAACGATTGTCTCTTTATCAGATACTCCTTCCCACGACTGATTATACTACCGGTGAATGGCTCGTGTCAGGTTCACTCAGCAGGGTCAGTGCCAATCTGACGACCTATGCATTATTGCTGAGCGGACAGGATCCTTATTTATACAGTAACCTCTCCCTCTCCTTCCGGCTTCCGGCCAGGTTTATCATAAGACCGCAGGTCCAGTATTCATATACGAGGAATGAGTTCCTTTCAGCCAGGCTGGGTGTTGAAAAGCATATAGGCGACAGGGCTTTTCTTAACATGTCGTATGAGCAAAACTTTGTAAGCAACCTCAGAACTGCAGAACTGGGTATTCGGTATGATTTCTCATTTGCCCAGACCGGTGCATCAATCAGACAGGCTGATAAAAAGAGAACTCTGGTCCAGTATGCAAGAGGAAGCCTGATAAACGACGGAAAAACAAAGTACCTGGGCACAGATAACCGTACAAATGTGGGTAAGGGAGGGATCTCCGTGGTTGCATTCTTCGATCTTAACGCCAACGGGAAAAGGGATCCGGGCGAGCCAAAAGCTGCAGGACTCAATCTCAGGGCAATGGGAGGACGCGTTGAGAGAAGCGACCGCGACACAACCATACGTATCCTGGGCCTCGAACCATACACCGACTGCTTCATCGAACTCGATCCGAACAGCTTCGACAATATATCCTGGAGACTGACGAAACAAACTTATAGTGTGGCTGTTGATCCCAACATCCTGAAACTTGTCGAGATACCGGTAATAATAGCAGGAGAGGCGTCCGGCACCGTCACACTTGAAAAGGATGGAGTCAGAAGGGGGCTCGGCAGGATCATCGTCAACTTCATGACCGAAACACTGAAACCTGCCGGAAGAGTGCTGACTGAGGATGACGGATATTTCAGCTTCTTCGAACTGCCGCCGGGCAGATATTCAGTGAATGTCGATACCGGACAGCTTAGAAAGCTAAACATGGTCTCTGAGCCAGAATCTCTTCAGTTTGAAATAAAACCCGGTATCGACGGTGATTTTGTTGATGGTCTTGACTTCAGCCTTAAAGTGATCTCTGTTGATACTTTACCTGCTGCCCCACTTATACCTGAAGAACCGGTTATTGAAGAAAAACCGGTTATTGAAGAGCTGATCATTGAAGAACCTGTTATTGAAGCACCCGTTGTTAAAACAGATACCCTGCGTCTTATACTGCATGAGCTTACTGAGGAGGTGTATACAATTACCGAGGATAGCTGGGCAATCCAGATAGGTGCCTTCAGGGATAAAGCCTATGCTGAAGGCTTCCGTAAGAGAATTGAAGAGATGCTTGGCAAAGAGGTACAGATAACCATGTCAGGCGACTTCTACAGGGTGCGTGTGCTTGACCTCAACACACGTGAGGAGGTTGATAAGCATGTTAAGATCCTTAATGAGAACGGATTCAATGAGCTCTGGATAATACGTCTCCTGGCAAGACAGCAACAGAGATTGTATATCCCCCGCGAAGATACAGTTATTACCACCATATCCACAAGGATATTCGATGACAGGTTCTATAAACTCAAACTTAAAGAAGCCCCCTTCCTTGATCAACCTGTAGTGGATGCCATTGAAAAACAGGTTCCTGCCGATGTGGGTAGATTCGAATTAATGGATGCATGGCTCGCACCGGTCATTGCAGAACCTGAAGAAAAACCGGCAGTTGTCAGGTACGATATATCGCTGGATTCAATAAGGTGGCAAAATGAAATAGAACCATATATTGAGTATGATACCACATACAGGGTAACATACTACAGGCTTAACGTTCCTCCAACACCTGCCGAACCTGCCGTAGCCCTCCAGGTGGCAATCTTCCACAACAGAAATCAGGCTTTAAGGGCTCAGCGCAGGATCACGCAGAAACTTGATCTTCCTGTTGAGATCGTTGAACGCTGGGATAATTACTATGTGATAGTAACCGGCTTCTATACACGGGAGCAGACTTACAGGTATTATCCCGAACTGGCAGCTCTTGGCTACCCGCGAATAACCCTTATAGAGAATTATAAAAGCCCCTGATGATCTGTTCAGGTCACTTATTAACAGAAAAAACAACTTAAAAATATGATTAACCCCGGAAAATTGTAAAAGATAAGATTTTATGCTTGGAACAATAGGGTTAAAATCTTATTTTTAAAGCCCAATGCTATTTACACGAAGAAAAGTATTACCGATATTATCATTCCTTTTACTCTTTTTCTGTCAAAACTCTTACGGCCAGGAATCCCGAAATTATCTCCACCTTGAAAAGGAAGCAGATTCTCTCGTATATGTTGAAAAACATGATGAAGCAGTTTTACTATATAAATCCATCCTTGAAAAGCCCCGGGATGCTTTAAATCGTGATGACATTCTGAGGCTGGAATATAAGACAGGATACAGTCTTATGCATTCCGGCAGGGATGTTCAGGCAATGCCATATTTCCGGAGTGTTATCTCAGCCAGTGAAACAAATGTTCCTGATGACCTGCTGAACGATGCAATAACAGGTCTGGGTAAGACTTATGAATATACCGGGAAACACGATTCAGCATTCTACTGGTATATGGAAGCCTTCAAACAGGTAAGGGAGTCGGATGATACTCTCAGACGGGCACGCGGAGCCAGAAATATGGCACAACTGCTGAGGGTCTTAAAACGACTCGATGAAGCACAATACTATTGCCGGATAGCTGTGGATCTTATACCGGGGATCAAAGACTACAAAATTATCGCCAATATTTATAACGAAACTGCATATCTTTTTGAACTGTCTGACGAATTAGATTCCGCTTCATATTATTACAGGCAACTTATTGACCTCTCTCTTGCCAATGGCTACCTGAAGGGAGAATCGGTAGGATTTTCAAATCTGGCTTCTGTATTTGAAAAACAGGGAAGATTCAGGGAAGCAATCGACAACAGGCTGAAGGGCATTGAAATAGACAGGGGTATGGGTGACATTTATGGCCTTATGACTTCCTACCGGGGATTATCACATACCTGCCTTCGGGCTGGTAATTATAATGATGCACTGATAACACTTGATCTTGCCCGCCAGATATGCGACACAATCTGGTTGCCGGATCTGTCGGGGATTATGCTTGGCTATTATGAAATTCATAAGGCCAGGGGACAATACAATAAAGCTCTTGAATATTATGAAGATTATAACAGGCTTCGTGAACGCATAGATCAGGCTGAAGCAGAAAAAAAGGTTTCGGAGCTTCTGACAAGGTATGAAACCGAGATCAAGGAGCAGCATATTGAAATGCTTGAGCAAGCCAACTTATTAAATAAAAATAAGATACGTATGCAATGGTTCATAATTGGAGCGATGACCCTTCTTGGACTATTTATAATATATACGAGTTGGCTGTTGATAAGGAATAAAAACCATGTATTAAGAAAGATGAATGCCGAGCTTCAGAATTTCGTTATTCGTCAGGAACAACAGGAAGGCAGGACTGAACAAAATAGCAATGTACCTGAGCCGGGAGAAATGTATAAAAAATGGGGGTTAACAGAACGTGAAAGCGAAATCCTTTATTACCTGAGTACAGGCTGTTCAAACACCCTTATCGGAGAAAAACTGTTCATTTCCGAAAATACAGTCAAATTCCATATCAAAAATATCTACATAAAACTAGACGTGAAAAACCGGATTCAAGCCCTGATGAGATGCCAGAATAATCAGCCGGTTACGTGACATTCAATCCTCACCTGCCATTCTGATTTCACAAATACACCTGTTATTTCTGAATTTAGTCAAAACTACCCGTTAGGGTAGTACTCCGTATCTGCTGTTAT
>Ga0334882_1000385_pt1 | contig 70411 bp, 53 predicted proteins | sample GraSluR1_MG_5_FD_207226 | JGI IMG/M metagenome (GOLD analysis project Ga0334882, IMG submission 207226) | Sludge microbial communities from methane-producing bioreactor in Wageningen University, Netherlands - Granular Sludge_15_04-R1 | ecosystem: Engineered > Bioreactor > Anaerobic >... | reverse complement strand
TTAATTCCGGCGTTGTGCCATAATCCCTATTCCCTTCAACAATCCTTGCTGATAGAATTATACCACAACTTGCCACCTTATACTCTGGTCCGAATTCCGGGGAGTATCATAGACTTTCCGACAGTCCTGCCTCGATGAAGGCAACGCTCCAGATACCGTTGCAAAGAAGCTTAGACAGTTGAAAGCCATGTTCCAACTGGCAGTTGACAGACGCCAGCTTGATGAGCATCCGATCAGAAGCGTAAAGCTCCCCAAAGTGCCGAAGAACAGAAAGATCAGAATCTACTCTGACTCCGAATGTGAAGCCATTCTTAGAGCAGCTTCTAATGTTCAGCAGGAGTCAGTTCTGGAATGGGACCTTGTGATTACACTGGCTCTGACAACGGGCATGAGGAAGGGCGAACTCCTCAATATGGTATGGACTGACATCGACTTTTCCGAAATGACTATCCGCATTGCCCCCAAGGCCAACACTGAAGAGACTTGGGAGTGGCTCGTCAAAGATACGGATGAACGAGTTCTTCCTCTGACCGAGGACGTTTTGCAACTGCTGATTGCTCTGCAAAACAGAAGACCAGCACATTACCCCTACGTTCTCGTTCCTCCGAGACGGTATGATAGAATTCAGCTAATCCGTCAGGGCAAGGCAAAAGGCAGAAAGAAGCAATGGGGCTATGAGGATGCCAGGAACAGCGTCATCAATAACTTCACCGCTATGTTCGATCATATCAAGAAGAAGGCACGTATCCAGAAAGGCACATTTCACGACCTTCGTAGGACAGCTATCACAAACTGGTTCTATGAGGGATTGGAAGTAGTAGAGGTCATGCGTCTGGCTGGTCATTCCAAATACGAAACCACCCTTTCCTACTACCTCGCTGTCAAGGACGACCTTGTTGACAAGGCGCGCAGGGTAATTCGGCATAGAGTCAGCAAGGAGATGCTGGATAAGTGTCTGGGAGGGACAGAATAGCCAACTGAAACGGAGGCGGGCAAAGGGGAGTCCAATTCTTGTGTAATTCTGGCAGTGTATGCACTGCCTTTTTTGTTGCGCATTGTTGCGCGCCCCTATTCTGGATGTACTTGTCCAAATAAAAAAGCTCTGTAAGTGCCTTACCTACAGAGCTTTACGAATCGAGGCCGAAGGGGCTCGAACCCTCAACCTTCGGATCGACAGTCCGATGCTCTAACCAATTGAGCTACGGCCCCGTTCCAAAGACGCATACTATAGAAATCCGCCCAAACCATGTCAACACTTTTCGCGGCGGAAAAAACGATTTTTAGACAGCGCCAACATTATATTCTATCGGCCGGCAAAGGACCTCAACTTGACTGACAGCCGCCAGCCCGAACCCGGATTCACGTACCGCGTAATTAGACGAGGCGGACATACCGACCCGGTAAAATGAGTAATTTCCTTGTTGCACCCGCCGCCGGTTCCGCTATTATCTGGCAGGCCTGCATGGGGCAGGCCCCGCAACCTTGAAAGGTGCAGATGTCGCTCAACAAGATGAGACTACTGGAAATCGTCGACGTCGATGTGCCGCTTGATCCGCGCAATGTCGCCGACCCGCAGCCGCAGCGTCAATTTCAACTGCCTGAAACCATCGGCGTATTGCCGATCCGCAGCGCGGTGGCCTACCCGGGGACTGTAATGCCCCTGGCCATAGGCCGCGAGCGCAGCAAGACGCTCGTTGACGACCTGGTCCCACATGAAACGGTCTTCGGCCTGGTCGCCCAGATTGACGCCGAAATCGAAGACCCAGGTCCGCAGGACCTCTATCGCGTGGGCACCGCCGCCAGTGTACTGAAGGTCATACGAATGCCGCAGGGTTCGCTCAATATCATCGTACACGGCATATCGCGATTTGAAATCATCGAATTCGTTCAGACCACTCCCTACCTGAAAGCCCGCGTGCGCATGGTAGAGATCAAGGCGTGCAAGACCAAGCAAGTTCAGGCGCTCATGGTCAACGTCCGAAATATCGCCGGCCGCGTCATCGCACTGAGCCCGAACGTTCCGGAAGAGGCGGCTATCCTGCTTGAGAACATCAGCGACCCATCGGCACTGGCGGACTTTCTTGCCGCCACCCTGAACATCTCAAACGCCGAGAAGCAGGCGCTTCTGGAAGAGTACGACGCTCGCAAACGTCTCGAAAAGGTCTCTTTGGCATTGGCCAACCAGCTTGAGGTGCTCGAATTAAGCCACAAAATCCAAGGCGAAATCCGCCAGTCCATCGATAAGAGCCAGCGAGAATACTATCTTCAGGAGGAACTCAAAGCCATCCAGGCGGAGCTTGGACAGGCTGACAAACGTACCGAGGAAATCAATGAGCTCCAGTCGCGTATCAAGAAATCGAAGATGCCGCAAGACGTCGAGGCCGAGGCCTTGCGCGAGCTGGAACGCCTCAGCAAGATTCCTGTGGCCTCGCCTGAGTACAGTGTTCTGCGCACCTGGGTAGAGTGGGTGTGCGAGCTGCCCTGGTCCAAACACACCGACGATACAATCGATATCCGCAAAGCAGAGCGTATACTTGATCGGGATCACTACGGTTTGACAAAGATCAAGCAGCGGATACTGGAATTTCTCGCAGTCCGCAAGCTTAATCCGCACGGCAAGAGCCCGATACTCTGTTTCGTGGGTCCGCCCGGCGTGGGCAAGACCAGTCTCGGCCGGTCCATTGCACGGGCGATGAACCGCAAGTTTATTCGCATATCCCTGGGCGGCATTCGCGACGAAGCCGACATCCGAGGGCACCGGCGGACTTACATCGGGGCTCTGCCGGGTCGAATCCTCCAGGAAGTGCGCAAGTGCGGCTTTCGAAACCCAGTTTTCATGCTCGATGAACTTGATAAAATCGGGCAGGACTTCCGAGGCGATCCGGCATCGGCCCTGCTGGAGGTGCTTGACCCGGAGCAGAACAACACCTTTACAGATCACTACCTCGATCAGCCATTTGACTTGTCCAACGTCATGTTCATCGGGACCGCCAACTACACCGAGCCCGTGCCGCCGGCCTTGCTGGATCGCATGGAGACCATAGAACTGCCGGGGTACACCGAGAGCGAGAAAGTGCAGATCGCAAAAAAGTATTTGATACCCCGTCAGCTCAAGGAGAACGGCCTGAGCAAGGCTCAACTGACCATCACTGATGACGCGTTGCACGCGATTATCAATGCATACACCCGCGAGGCGGGCGTGCGCAACCTCGAGCGTGCGATAGGGTCCCTGTGCCGCAGCGCCGCAACCCGCATCGCAAAAGGAACATCCAGGCGCGCAACCGTTAACAGGTCGCAACTGGCGAAGGTACTCGGTCCTCACAAGTTCGAATCCGAAGTCGCATTGCGAACCGCAACTCCGGGGGTCGTAACGGGGCTGGCTTATACCCCCTTCGGCGGAGAGATACTTTTTGTCGAATCGGTGGCGACGCCGGGCAAGGGCAAGCTCCTTCTAACCGGTCAGATCGGCGATGTGATGAAGGAATCCGCACAGGCCGCCTTCTCCGTGATCAAAGCGAATTCAGAACGACTCGGTATCGACTCCGAACAGTTCGCCAAAAACGATTACCACATCCACGTGCCCGCCGGCGCCGTGCCCAAGGACGGTCCATCGGCAGGTATTGCCATGTTCACCTCACTGGCAAGCCTCCTGCAGGACAGAACCGCCCGTCCTGAAGTCGCCATGACAGGTGAGATCACACTCAAGGGTCTGGTTCTGCCTGTCGGGGGCCTTAAAGAAAAGATCCTCGCCGCCAAACGCGCCGGAATCCAGACGGTTATCCTGCCCCGCCGCAACAAGAAGGACCTCACCGAAGTACCCCGGGAAGCCAGGGCCAACATCAACTTCTCGTTCGTGACCAAGGCAACCGACGTCCTGAAGATTACCCTTCAAGACTGACGTTTCATTTCAAGCATCCAAATTGCTGAAATGCCGCTTGCGTTTCTCACAGAGATTGTTTATCTGTATGTTGGCGTAAGTTGGTTCGTGCAAAAGAGCTGCATAAGAGGGGAGATACGCAATGCCCAAGCGTCAATTCATTTGGCTGATGATTCGCTTCATGGCGGTTTTCTGGTTATTGATTTCGCTGCGGTCCTTCGTGCGAGGCCCACTGGTTACAGTAGGATTGATATACATGGGTTGGCCCTGGGATCCCGGCGTGACACTCTTTCCCTCTCTGATCCTTGGCAGTTTGGCATTAGGTGACGTCGGGACTATACTGGGCGGATTGTACCTTCTGTTTTGCGGCAAGACGGTATTTAAGCTAATAGATCGAGCATCGCCGAACTGCTGCCAAACAGGGCTTCGAACCGACGACTATCCTGTAATACTGGTTCGATTCGCAGGAGTCTGGTGGCTTTGGCGGGCGATTGTGGCAGGCTGCGGTCAGATCTATGCCTTTGCGGCGCATGTTGTGCTCGTGCGTGCTCTCGACATAGCAGATCCCTCTATTATCAAGAACGAAAACGTTCGCAAGCTTCTGGAGGCAGCGTCTTTTGCCCGATTAGGAATAACCCTCTTAACAATAGTTATCTACATCATCCTGGGATTGTACTTTCTCAAGAGAGCAGGCTTGGTCATTGGCCTGCTCCAGCGCCGCTGGCTGAGCACCGATACGGTGCCGCGAACGATTGGCCAGGCGTCAGACATATAGCGTAAATGGTCTATGTCTGAGAATGTTACGATTGCGGCATTCCAGCAGAATGCCATCGGGCCATATGCGCGGCATGCGTTGGCAGGTATGCACCGGGCTTGTAGAACCGGTCGTAGAAATCGAGATCGAGATGGTGCGCTTGCAGGTACATCATCGTGAAGATGGACGGCACAGTGGCCGGGAACTTGCCGAATGTCTCAAATACATATTGTGCCTGATGTGCGACACATCGCCTGAATCGCTGATTGTGGACCTGGGCCGCTGATCGTACTCTGCGGGTGTTTTTCCACGGGCCCGGCGTATCGGGATGGAAAGGACCTCCGGGCCCGAACTTGCGTTCACAGACCGCCTCGACAGCCGCCTGCATATCAGCATAATGCGGCGGACAGAAACCCTCCATTACGCCTTCCAGTCCCGTCGGATTCGGATACGGCCAGCGATCGTCGGTATCATAGCGAAATCCCAATCCAAGCACCTGCGGATTGCCGCTGGCGCCGAGCACTGCAAAAAGATCCATGCCATTGAACATCCAGCCGCCGAGTCCCATCGCCTGCAGCATCAGCGAGCCCGCATAGCAACTGGCGCCAAGCTCCACGTTTACTTCGCTAAGCGATATCTGGTCCACGAAGGAGATAGGCCATACATTGCTCGCGTCCACGAGGTCATCGAATTGGTCGATCCCCGGGACCGCTCGCCTGTTCAGGTCATCATACAGGACAAGCCCGTTCTGCAGCATATAGCAAAGGTTCAGGAGTACATGCTGCGCAAGATCGGCGACAGGAATGACCAGCAGCGTCGTCGGGTGGTTGACAACCCAGGTGTTGTGCGGCTCAGTATACGGCGTCTCATGCGGTACGCGCAATCGCCCGTCCTGAATCCTGCGCACGTTAGTCTTGAGCTTCGCAATGATCGACTCAAGCGAGCAAGCACCTTTATCGTAAGTGTCCGCAAGCGCCGGAGCATCACGTACGTCCATCACGTAGACACCTTCATCGTCCGTGAAAAACGTCATGCTGGTATGAAAGCCCGCAGCAGAAGGAAATGTCCGCCCCCCGGCGGCCGCCGAATAATTGGACAGGTGCGGCGCGTACCGCTGGCCCCGGTAAATCATATTGTGCCAGCCGGTATTTGCGCCGCACGCGGCAACCACCAGAAGTTTCTCCAACTCGGAGAGCGGGAGGGGCTCGTGATGTGACTTGAAGGCGAAGACGCCATCGGGAATCTCCGCTCCCATGAAAAAGCGGCGCGAACGCCGCCCCAGCAAAGCCTCGATCAGGCCAAATGACAGCATATGATCAAGTCCTGCATTCCCGGCCATATCAGTCCCCCTTACCGACATTACACCAAACCTGCATCTCAATATCAGGATCCCAAAAGGTGTCCATGCATGGCTCGGCAAGCACGACAGACTGCTTAAGAAGAAATCATAGGTACTGATATCGCCGAGTGCAAACATACCGCGCGAGCACACGTGAAATTATGTAAACGTGTTCGCAACCAAGTGGCGAGCTGCCAAATTGTGATAAATAGAGCCAAGCGATCGTATTTTCTGCCAATACGTTGCGCAGACCGCGCAGAGAATCGGCCCGGCTCACTGTCAGCGGCCGGGCCGATGGAGAAGCGAATTGATCGGTATTACGTGCTTCAGGCCTCGATGGCGTCGATCAGGACTTGCAGATACTTCTGCCGATGGCCTATTCTGCGGCTGCTGTTCTTGCGCCTTCGCATGTGCATCGGGTAAAGTTTCGGGCCTTTGACAATCGCATCCTCGGCGGTCGCATGGAAACTGGCGATGACCTTGGCGCCTTCGATATAGGGCGTACCCACCTTTATATCCGTGCCGTCGCTTACGAACAGGACTTTGTCCAATTCGATGTTTTTTGCGTCGGGCTCGACCTCAGTCAGTTCGATGCGGATGACGTCGCCCTGGCTGACCATATATTGCTTTCCACCTTGCTCAATCACTGCATACATTTGTGTACTCCTGTCTTATGCAACAAAGAATGCGGCATTGTAGAAATCTCGGCGATTGTTGTAAAGACAATTTCACGCAAGAGGCGATTTTTTTCGGGCAAATTGCACGCAGGCCGGTAATATACCGGCTGATCATCGCTAAGATGACCGCAAATTAAGGCAGCAGGAGGTCGCCATATGCAATTGGCTGTAATCGATGACAAGACGATACCGTACGCCGACCTGGAGCCGTCGTATCTTGATCGCGGCACGTTCTTCGGAGACGGGGTTTATGAGGTGGTGCGGAGCTACCACGGGCGGCTGTTTGCCCTTGAGGAGCACCTTGCACGATTTGAGCGGAGCCTGCGTGAGGTAGCGATCACAGGGGTCGACATTGCAGATATACGCAATCGTGTTATGGCGGCATTTGAGCGGGCTGGTATTGCAAACGCCAAGGTTTATTTCCATATTACACGGGGTTCGGGAGACCGCAACCATTGCGCGGCGGCATGGATGAAGCCGCGGTTCTTCATGACGGTTATGGAGTTGGAGGAAAAGCCTGCCAACAAAGAACATGGCGTATCGGTCTCCACGTTTCCTGACTGGCGGTGGAAACGGTGCGACATCAAATCGCTCAACCTTCTGGCAAATGTCATGGCGCGAATGGACGCGGAGAAGAAAGGGTGTGCGGAGGCGATTCTGGTTAACGACTCGGGGGAAATCACGGAAGGGTCGAGTTCGGCCATATTCCTCGTGCGTTCCGGAGGCAGTGAGATTGTTACTCGACCGTTAGGGCCTGATATCCTGCCTTCGATTACTCGGTCGATGGTTGAACGTCTGGCAATGCCCGCGGGTGTGCGGGTGGTAGAAGAAGCATTTCGGCCGGAAGACGCCATGCGGGCAGAGGAGCTGTTTCTGGCGGTAACTACACAGGACATCGTGCCGGTGGTGCAGTTTGACAAAATCCGCATCGGCGGCGGCCGACCAGGCAATTGTACGCGAAGGCTCATCGAACTCTTTGCAGAACACGTCAGATGAGCGGCAGTGCGGCGAACCGGTACTTGGTACTTGCGATGAGCTGGTTTCATTTCAAGTCGTATGCACTGTTATCGGCAGACAGGAAGCCGGTGCCCTCGGCGATCCGGTCAATGCCCGCCGCGTCAGTCTCGGTGAAGAGCAGAGGTGTTGACGATGCACTCCCGTCGCACCATGCTATATTGGTCCTGCCGAGATGTCGATAGTGCTGAGTGCCGGCGTAACGCTCGGAGAAACCGTCCCGTTCCGTCGGCCAGGGTGATCGCATGAACTTGTTGGCGCCGGATTCGATGCCGCCGTCGCCGAAGGCCGCGCAGCCGTATGGCGCGCGCACGTCGCTTTCCCGGGCGGAGGGCACGAACGCCGCACCGCTGCCGAACCCGCCGATGTGGCTGGTGTTGTAATTGTAACCTGTGTATGGATCGCTGAGCCAGTTGCCTGCGCCGCTGAACGACGGACACTGCTGGATTTTTTCATTTGTCTCGCCCTGCCACAGGACGCCGGGGCTTACCTGCTCGGTGCCAGCGTCCCAGTCCTTGGTCGATGTGAAATCCCATGCGTACGATACAACGAGTGGATGGCTGATCCTGAAAAGATACGCAATTGGAAAAAAGCCGTCGTTATCCTGCGTGTAGATCTGCGCGGCTACCATGAATTGCCGCAGATTACTCCGGCATACGAGGCCCCTGCCCTGCTGCCGGGCAATCGCCAAGGCGGGTACAAGGACGGCGGTCAGGGTGCCGATGACTGCAATGACCACGAGCAGTTCGAGCAGACTGAAGGCCTTTTCGGATCGGCGCGTCATGGACACCCCCACGTGCAGACAAGCCAGTTCTGCGCCAGGATTGACAGGTCGATAATATCCACACGGCAGTCGCCGTTAATATCGCCGGGCGGATACGGATGTTTGTAATCACCACAACTGCTCACGTCGGCGATGGCGTCGATTTCCGTCGTAGCCGTTGTCGCGGGGTCGTCTTCAATGCGCACGTACTGAATCCAGTCCAGTCCGAGCACAGCGATGTCGAACCCGGTTCCGCCGGCTGAACCGTTGTAGGCATCGATCATCTGAGCAACCGTCATTCCTTCAACATTCAGCTTTGGATCGACGGGGCGCGTCGGGTCGAGTTCGTCGCTCCACGCTTGCGCGAGCGAATTCCAGCGATAACTCGCCGTCGGCGCGAATGCGTCGGCATAAGGTCCTTCGGTAAATATGTGCCAGACAATTCCGTCCTGGCTCACGGAGACTATCCCCGGCTCGGAGTGGGTCGCCTGGCCGACGACGGTGTCCTCGGGGTTTCCGTTTTGCCATGCCGGTCCGCTTCGAATCGACTGCATCGAGTTGCCGAAGATAATGAAATCAATGCCGTACGGATTGTTGCGATCGTCGGCAACCGGATGGTCGAACTTGACGGTCAGCCTGCCTCCGCGACCGATTGTCACGACTTCGAAATGCCGGAACGCCGGCCCGATCGGCACCACGGGAACGTCAGTCTGGACCGGCACGTACCATCCGTCGCCCGTCGTAGTCAGCGTAGGTCGTCCCAGTGCTGCATTCGGATCGTTAAATAACTCTCCGGAGATGAAGTCCTGCTGCACTCCGGCGCCTTGAACATACTCAACCACTTCGACGGCGAAATCGCCTGGATCGTAGACATACGCCGATGCAAACCCGGCCAGCAACGTCCAGCCCACCGCAAGAACGATACTTTGCGTTACATTAATCATAAGCCCATCCTCGTCGGTGTTCCGAACCCTTACCGCGGCCGTTTTACGATTGCCCGCCGCCTTACAAAAAGCACGCCTGTTCCGACAAAAATCAGCACCGCCGGTTCGGGAATGGTCGCCCTGCCATACACCCACCCATCCCATGAACCGTCTGCAACCACCCTCTCCGAAGCCCCGTAGGTCTGCGGCGAAATCCAATCCTGTTCCGGGTCCTTGACCCAGTAATGCCACCAGTCATCGCCACCGTCATAACCTTCATTGATATGGCCGGCGTAGGCGATGCCGTTGAGCATCTCGCCCCATTCGTAACTTTGCACATCCAGAGTCAATGAACTGTCCGCGGCGGCGCGCCGGATCAAGTCCAGACCACTGATCGATTCCTGCTCGAATCTCACCACAAACTCCACGCCGAATCCATCCTTCCATTCGATGTAGATTCCCGCCGCTTTGTCACCCGAGCCGATCTCGATCGGCATCGCCTGCACGGCACATACGCCCGCCAGAAGAACAACCGCCGCACAACATCTCGTCTTACCCATCATTCACCATCCTTCCTTTTTACACATTACAAGAACAACACAAGGCCGTATCCGACGTATGCGGCGGCCGACCGTCGCGCTGGGCAGATCTGTTTGCAGCCGCGACGATCGACACTTAGGCCGCTGCCCTTTTGGGGCTCGAATGGATATGGCAGCAAATAAACACAGCACAGTCCACAAAGCAGTGCCAAAACAAAAAAACCGCCGCTCCCACGAAGGAAACGGCGGTTAATAGCCTGCACATCCCGTATACGCTCTGCCTGCGCACAATTTGCAGACCCTGCATACCCGGAGCGCATCCTGTTCCAGATCGCGAGAACATGACAATGCTTTTGGACGACAGGCAGGTTTTCTGACTTGCACCCTACCCCAGGGCCCCTTCCCATTCGCACGCGCGAACAGTGGGACAAAACGCCCTGGGGATTTGCGATTACAGCGACGACTCATCGTCGCGTTCGCATCGGACGCTCACAGAGGCGCGACCGCCACGGATTCTCACCGTGTTCCCATTTCACTATCCGGAGGACCAAATCCCCCGGACCTGACGTCGTTTATGTATTTCAAAAGAGCCAACCACAGCTGACTTATACAACCGCCGCCCGGCAGCTTCAAGCACAAAATACAAAAAAATGGCATTCACATTCAGCCCCTTCAGACTACCCTTTGCATGCGTCACAAACCGCAGTTTGACGGACAGACAGTCTTTGCGGTCATTCAAAAACCGACCTACACATCAAGCCGCTGTTAAGTTATTGCGCGACAGTTCTGGCGCGTGCATCTTTATAGGACAAAACAGAAGCGAGAGCCCAGGTAGCGGCAACGCCATTTTACTTGCCCGCGGCGCTCATCCCTGTTATAGAAATGACCGAAAATACCAAGGCGAAAGGAAACCTGATGAAGCTTGCAACTTACGCTTATGGAACCGCCGTTTCGTGCGGCATCGTCACCGAAAAGGGAATCATTGATATTCGTTCTTCGTGCACCGGCAAGATCAGGCCGCACAGCGTCAAGGAGATCCTGATCCGCGGCGATGACTGCATGGACATGGTGCGCCAGCTCGAACATGGCGCCAATACCTTGCTGGACCCGGCGGACGTCAGGCTGCTGCCGCCGGTACCTCGGCCGCCCAAGCTGATCGCTCTTGCCGGCAATTACACCAAACATATTATCGAAGCCGGAGCCAAACTCGGGCTGAGCGAGTCGCCAAGAACCACGACTGTTCCGCGACCCTTCATCATGCCCTCGACGGCGGCGACGGCGACACAGACTGAGATCCCGTGGCCGAAGTACAGCAATGAAGTCGATTACGAAATCGAGCTCGCCGTTATGATCGGCAAACCGGTAAAGTGTATCCCCGCTGCTGACGCCCTGCAATATGCCGCGGGCTACTTCATCGCCAACGACGTATCGGCGCGCAGCGTAACGTTTAGAGAATGTCGGACATCGCGTCCGTGGGACGAGTTCTTCGACTGGCTCAACGGCAAGTGGTCGGACAGTTTCCTGCCGATGGGACCGTGGCTGACAACCCCCGACGAGATTGGCGATCCCAACAACCTTGACATGGAACTGACCGTCAACGAACGCGTCCGCCAGCAGGCGAATACATCACAGATGATCTTCTCCGTCGCCGAGGTGATCTCATTTGTCAGCCATCTCATGACTCTGGAGTGCGGAGATGTAATCGCCACGGGCACTCCCCACGGCGTGGGCATGGCAACCGGTGAATTCCTGCAGCCCGGCGACCGAATCGAATGCAGAATTGAAGGTCTCGGCACGCTGGTCAATACCATGGGACCGCGTCCCGAACAGTTCTACCGTCCGCTTGTCTCCTGATCGGCTCAGCCGAGAGGGCGACCATGTACAGGGCCGCCCTGTGATGATCACACCACAGGATTTATGCCGACTTGTGGTCCAGGAATCCTTCCAGCTTCCGCGATCGCACCGGATGCTGCAGCTTCCGAATCGCCTTGGCTTCAACCTGCCGGACTCTTTCACGCGTAACCTTGAAGATACGCCCTACTTCTTCCAGCGTGTACGTGTATCCGTCGCCGATGCCGTAGCGCAGCTTTATGATCTCCCGCTCCCGGTACGTCAGCGTCTTGAGCACGTGATCTATCCGGTCCTTCAGCATCTCCTGCGTGGCCGATTGCACCGGCGAATCAACGCTTTCGTCCTCGATGAAGTCGCCGAAGTAACTGTCTTCGCTCTCGCCGATGGGACGGTCGAGACTGAACGGATGCTTGCTTATCCGCAGCACCCGTCGCGCTTCGGCCACGCTCATATCAGCTTCAGCGGCAATCTCCTCGATGGTCGGCTCCCGCCCCAACTGCTGCAAGAGATTCTTGCTGACGGTTCTCAGCCGGCTCATCGTCTCGATCATGTGCACTGGAATGCGGATCGTTCGCGCGTGGTCGGCAATCGCCCGCGTGATCGCCTGTCTGATCCACCACGTTGCATACGTGCTGAACTTGTAGCCGCGCCGGTATTCATATTTGCCCACCGCCCGCATCAGGCCGGTGTTGCCCTCTTGGATAATATCCAGGAAGCTCAGGCCGCGGTTGCGATACTTCTTTGCGATCGACACCACCAGCCGCAGGTTGCCGCCGGACAGATCCCGCTTGGCCTGCTCGTACTCCGAATAAACCGCCTCGATGGCCCGCAGCCGCTTGTCAAGCTGCCGGGGCGTCTCAAGCACGAGCTCCTGGAGCCCGTTGATCTCCATCTTCATCGCAGCAATATCCTCTTCGCTGTATTCACGCGAAGGACCCGATGCAATGATAGCTTCGAGCTGGTGCATCTTCTGTCGAATGCCCTGCAGCTTCTTCATCATCGGCTGTATGCGGCTGGTCCTCAGGCTCAGCTCCTCCAAAAGCGTGGCCGACTTACGCCGGTTGCGGTGAATCTGCTTGATCTCTTTTTTTGCTTCACTGACGCGCTGGGCCGCCATCGCCCTGCGAAACAGCACGTTGTTATGGTCCAGCAGCTTGACGGCAGTTTCCAGATTTTGCGGCATACGGTTCTTGACGACCGTCCGAACGAGGTTCTCCGTAGTGCTCATCTTCATCGTCCGGTCAAACGGGAGGATGCCATCGCTGACCTGCTGCAGTATCTCCACCGCGTTGCGGGCACAGTAGTCGTTTTCGAGCACTCTTCGCCTGAACGCCAGCCGCGTCAATTCAATTTTCTTGGCAAGGCTGATTTCCTCGTCTCGGGACAGCAGAGGAATCTCCCCCATCTGCGTCAGATACATGCGAACCGGATCGTCGATCCGCCGACCTTCGCTTTCCGTCAGTTGCTGCTCAAGGAAAACATCTTCCTCAAGGCCTTCTTCCTCCTCGTCGGCCTCTTTGGCCTCCTCCACCTCGTCGAAGTCCTGTTCTTCCTTTTTCTCGGCCTCCGCCTCGTCCACGAGTTGAATGCCCATCTCGTCCAGCGTCATCAAAAGGCTGTCGAGGCGATTGGGGGTGATCGCCTCGTCGGGGAGTTCGTCGTTCATCTCCTCATAAGTGAGATATCCCTTTCTCTTGCCTTTGTCGATGAGGGCCTTGATCATGCCCTCAGCCAGGCGCGCACGCACGGCAGGATCCGCCGGGTTGATCACCTTGGTCTGTTCGCCGTCGCCGTCAATATCGGGGGTCTCGTCCGACTTCACCGCGTCGTCGTCGTCGACAACCGTATCCAGATCTTCAATCGCTTCCGTCGGATCTTCGACGTCTACTGCAATCGTTTTTCGCTGGGACTTCTTCACAGTGCTCTTCTGTTTCTTCCTGGCTGCCATAAACAGATCTCAACTAACTGATATCTCGACGCGACCAAAGCGCGTCCCCTGTGGGCTGTTCTCAATTCTCGCCGGCAACTGCACCACTCGACGTCATCGCCGCACCAGCCCTGGACTGCGCTGCCCCCTGTTCCCTCGCGCAATCAATTCGGCGACCTGGTGCAGCTTTGCAGTATCGTCTTCGCTCAGTTGCCGCTTAAGTTCGTTCTTCTTCATCTCGAGCCGCTGGCTGTCCAGCATGGCAACGGCGCCCTGAAGCCTCTGGGCAAGATTGCCCTTGGCCGCGCCGGCCTGCTCCAGTTCAACCGCCAGCCCGGCCGCCTCATGCGATTCTATACGCGAAAGCACCTGGGCTATGCCTTCCACTCCATCTTCAACAGCGCCGAATACCGCCCGTCCAATCTCCCGCAGCGGTCCTTCATCGAAATCTTCGACACGGACGCGATCCCGCACACCCTCCAACAGCTTCGCATCGCAAAGCAGCACTTCCAGCACTTCTCGCTGAACCGCCTGCTTCGCCGAATCGGCGCTGAGCACCGCCACTCTTCGATTAGGCGTGTGCACGCCGCCGCTTGCGCCGCCCGTTCGCAGACGCGTAAGCACTCGCATCGTTTCAGTCTCACCCATCCCGATGATGCGCGACAATTTGGCGCCAATCAGGCCTTCGGAAATCGGATCGCTGCCGCCGGCGGCCATCGCGGTCGCCACGGACCGCAGATATTCTTCAACTATTCGCTTGCGGTCGGCGATTGTGTCGCTGCCGGCAAGACCTGCTTCAAGCCGCCGCCATTTGTAATCCATGACATCCGTGCCGTTTTCCACAAGCTGCACGAATGCCTGGCCGCCTTCACTCAATATATAATCGCACGGGTCCTTGCCCTCTGTTACAAACGCCAGTTTGATATCTATCCTCTGCGACAGACACACTTCCAGCGCCCGATTGGCCGCTTCCATGCCTGCGACATCACTGTCGAAAACCAGGACGATCCTCCTGGCGTATCGCCTCAAAACCCGGGCGTGTCCTTCAGTAAAGCTCGTACCCAGGGCGGCCACCACGTTCGTGCAGCCGGCCTGGTGCGCCATGATAACGTCCGTATAGCCTTCCACTATCACCGCCGTACCGTCGGCGGCAATCGCCTGTCGCGCCTTGTCCAATCCGTAAAGTGAACTGCTCTTGTCGAACAGTACCGTCGCCGGTGAATTCATGTACTTCGCCGGATCAGCACCCAATGTTCGTCCGCCGAAACCAATCACGCGTCCGGTCACGTCCAATATTGGAAACATCAACCGATTGCGGAACTTGTCATACAGGCTGCCGTCGTCCCTCGAAACGGCCAGACCAGACTGGATCAACAGCGGCTCGACGATTCTTTTGGCTCGCGCAGCCTTGAGCAGGTTGTCCCAGCCATCCTGGGCCAGCCCTAATCCCCACGCCTGTGCCGACTCGGTGTTTATCCCCCGCGAGGCAACATAATTACGCGCCGCGGCGCCAGACTGTTCATCGAAAAGGCATTTGGCGAAAAACTTCTGCGCCCAGGCATTGACGCGCGCAATAACAGCCGGATCGCCCTGGGGCCCTTCTTCAGAGTTGCCTCTGGCGTTCGGCCGTGCTGTCGGCAGGCGGACGCCAGCACGGTCCGCCAGACGTGTGACAGCCTGCACAAACGTCAGTTGCTCGCGCATCTGAACGAACTTGATAACGTCACCCCCCGCTCCGCAAGCAAAACATTTGAATATCTGCTTTGCCGGGTTTACGTACATGCTCGGGCGATGATCGGAATGGAAGGGGCAAAGACCCACAAATTCCTTGCCCCTGCGCTGAAGACTCAGGTGCTCAGAAATTATCTCTACGATATCACTCGCTTGCTGAATGCGATTTATGGTGCTTTGATCGAAACTAACCGACACTCCCACTCCATCCTGGTTCTATAATAATACCACTCACTTGCCGCCATCCCTGACCGCATGGCACAACTAACGTCAACATACAACTCTCTTAGATCCGTTTTAAGCAAACATCCGCCGATGGAAGGAAAACTGGTGGATATTAAAGTATAGGACAAAGCGGCAAAAAGTCAAGCGAAGGCCAAAAAAGCCCTTTCACTGTTGAAAAACGTCCTTTCAGGCCTACTGGACACTTAGCCAATTAGGACAAACGGTCATTTGCACAAGGCTTGCAGGTCCGTGATTTGGATAGAGTCCAGGCTATCGACCACCATGTCGGCATACTGCCGCAGATGGTCGGCGGAGTACGTGTTGGTCACCGCCACCCGGTGCATGCCCGCCGCGGCGGCCGCCTCAAGGCCCCAGTGCGAGTCCTCCACAACCACGCACTGGCCAGCCTCTATCGATTCGGCCTGCCCATCGTTGAGCCGCGCCAGTGCCAGGAGATACCCTTCAGGGTCCGGCTTGCCTCGGCTGACGTCATCTGCGGTAATCATCAGGCCAAAAGCACCCTCCAGTTCCGTGCCAGCCAGCATAAGGGTTATATCCTTGCGCGTCGCCCCGGAGCAGACCGCTATTGGAATATCCGCGCCGACAAGCCGCAACACAAACGGAATTACCCCCTCAATTACAGCCGTCTCCTCCTTTACAAGCTGGTCGAAGATCTCCGTCTTTTCGGCGACAATCCGCGCCAATTCGGTTTCATCCCAGCCCATTCGATAGTCGGCGTTTACAATCCTGACATTCTCATAGTCAGTATAACCGAGGTATTTCTCCCAGTGGAGCTCCTTGGAAATGTCCACTCCACGACGCGCCATGACACGGTTCATGGCCTTGTAATGGAGCAGTTCGCTGTCGGCCACCACTCCGTCAAAATCGAATATAACTGCCTTGAGCATTGTCTTATGCCTGCTCCGGAACCGGTCCCACAAGGGCGTCATACTGACTGAAGGATGTCTTGTCGCCGCTGCATATACGCTCCGCCAGCGAGGCTATCTTCGGCGCGTTGCCGGTGATGAAGCGCCTTGCAACCACCGCTTTTCGCTGCACCATGGGCACCGTTTGCAACTCGCCGTTGTTCTTCGCACGAGCGACCGCCACGTCCATCTGCACTTGGCTTGACGCCTGTCCGCAGAACAGGTACCCGATGATGATATCCATCGCAATATCCACCAGCGGGCGCCCGTACAGATCCATGTAATCGATCCCCTGCTCCTTGACGAAAGCAGCAGCCTTCATCAACTGTTCCGTCCCCGCCGTTAGGGTATTCACGAGGTCTTTGAGTTCGGCGGCGTACTCCATCTCGGCAAGTTCGGCCACATACTTTTCGAACGCCCCTCCGCAGACGCCGCGGACTGCGGCAACGACCTGCAACTGGCTGGTTCCCTCGTATATCGTGGTAATCCGCGCATCCCGTGCCAGCCGCTCACACGCGTAATCCCGCATGTAGCCGCTTCCGCCCAAGACCTGGATCGCATCGTATGTTACGCTATTGCACATTTCCGAACACAAATACTTGCTCATGGGCGTCAGCATGGCGGCCTGCCGCTTGATCTTCCGCAGCAGGTTCTTTGCCTCTTTGGCCTTTTCTTTGTCGGAATCCGGATTCTCAGCGATCTTCATCAGACCGATCTCCAGATCCACCACCCGGCTTGTCTCGTAGAGCAATGCCCGTCCGGCTTCGATGGCGATTTTCATGTCAATAAGCAGGTCCCGAACCGCAGGCAACTTCTCAATCGGTCCGCCAAACTGCTCTCTGCTGGCGGCATAGTCCCGCGCGATGCGGTATGCCGCCTCGGCGATACCCATTGACTGGCCGGCAATCCCGATTCTTGCACCATTCATGAGGCTCATCACATATGTGACAAGCCCACGCTGCCGTTCGCCGATGAGTTCGCAGGGCGTGTTATCGAAGAAAAGCTCACATGTCGGCGACCCGTGAATGCCCAGTTTGTCCTCCAGACGCCGCACGTGGACGGTGGAACCCCTGTCGCACACGAAGAGGCTCAGGCCGAGGCCGCCGCTGCGGTCAGGCTCGCTGCGAGCCAGCACCAGAAGCACTTCGCCGCAGCCGTTGGTGATGAAGCGTTTGACGCCATGAAGCCGCCAATCCCCGTTTTCATCCTGAAAAGCACGTAATTTGCAGGCCTGCAGGTCGCTTCCGGCATCCGGTTCCGTGAGGACCATGGCGCCCGTGACCTTGCCAGCGGCGAAGTCGTGGAGGTATTTCTGTTTGATTTCTTCGGAAGCGAAGGCGTTTATGGTTTCGGCGATTCCCTGGAGGCCGAAGATATTCATGAGGGAGGCGTCTGCTCGGCTGACGATTTCGATGGCGATGGAGTATATGACGTTTGGGAAATTGAGGCCTCCGAAACGGTGCGGGAGGGTGAAACCCATGACGTCGGCTTTGGCGAGGGCGTTGAGAGATTCGGCAATGCCCTTTGCGTAACTCACTGTTCCATCGGGGTTTAGAGTGTTACCCTGGCGGTCGATATCCTCGCTCCTGGGGGCTATGAAGTCGCCGCTTAGCTGGCCGAGGGCGTCGAGGACGAGTTCGTAGTTTCTGATGGCTTCATTGGCGTCCGCGGGGGCATGATCGTGTTTTTGGGCGAATTTGAAGCCTTCTTCCATGTATTGGGCGACTGTGGGGAGGTCGACATGCCTGAATAAAAACTGTATATCCTCGTTATCCCTGAAGAAATTAGCCATATTAATCCCTAATTCTGTTATAAAGCACGGTTTTTTTTGCGAATTTGCGCGCCAAACGGGCTTGTAATTCAGTTTCGACCGGTTTTTGGCTTCGTGTTTTTCGCTTTTTGATGCAATTTTTCGCTCAAATTGCGCATTTTTTGCGCTTTTGTGATCAGACTTTTTCCCTGATGGCCTTGATCATCATTGGGATCACGGCATTCAAGTCTCCGACTATCTTGTAATGTGCAAGGCTGAAGATGGGTGCATCGGGATCATTATTTATCGCAATAATCTTCTTGCTGGCACTCATGCCCGCCTGATGCTGAATTGCTCCGCTGATGCCGACGGCGACATAGAGGCTCGGGCGGACGGTGGTGCCGGTCTGACCAACCTGGTGGTCGCGATCGATGAAGCCCAGGTCGACGGCGGCGCGTGTAGCGGCTGGGGCAGCACCAAGGCAGTGCGCCAGGTCGTAGATGAGTTTGAAGTTCTCTTTGCTGCCGACTCCTGCTCCTCCTGCAACAATGACGCGTGAGGCCTTGAGGTTGACCTTTCGTTCCTGTATCTCCTGGCGGAGGATCTGGATGGGGAGCTCTTCGGAGGACAGGCTGACCTTGTGTCGAACGACCTGGGCTTTTCGGGAGGCGTCGGGTTCGGGCATCGGCATGACGCCTTCGCGGACTGTAGCCATCTGTGGCCAGCGGTCATAATTAATGATGGTCGCGATGATGTTGCCGCCGAATGCCGGTCGAATCTGAAAGAGCAGGTTCTTGTAGACAGTGCCGTTCTTCTTGACCTCGTGGTCGCCGATTTGGAGGTCGGTACAGTCGGCGGTAAGGCCCGCCTTGACATTGCTGGCAATGCGAGGGGCGAGGTCACGGCCGACGGGCGTTGCACCATAGAGAACGATCTGCGGGCGGTGCTGGTGGATCAGTTCGTCCATCACTTTGGCATAGGGGTTAGTCTGGTAGTGCTCCAGGAGGTCGTCTTCGGCGAGATAGACCTTGTCGGCTCCGTAGTGGGCGAGCTTGTCGCAGAGTGCAGAGACTTTTCGGCCCATCAGGACGGCGGCCAGTTTGACGCCCAAGGCATCGGCAAGTTCGCGCCCTTTGCTGAGCAGTTCCAAAGGCGTATCGGCAAGCTGTCCGTCGCGCTGTTCGGCAAAGATCCAGACTTCTCCGGCTGTATTTACGTCGATCATAAAAGAATCCCTTTTATTCCCCCAACTTCCCTTCGAACACGGTGCGGCCGTTCCGGGCTCTTGCAGGCCGGACTAACCGATCGTGTGATCTTCTATCAGTTCATGGACCATCGCGCTTATGGCGGCAGGCGAAGCGGCGACGGTCTTGCTTTCCTTGGCTTCGAGAACGACGCTCTGAATGCGGTGGACCTTTGTGGGCGAGCCATCGCGTCCGCACCAGGACAGATCGGCGGCAAGGTCGTCGAGATCCCACTGGCGGACAAGGAGCCCCTTGTCCTTGAGGTTCTTAATGCAATCAACTGCATCGGGGCGGCCTGCGGCGTGGAGCTCGGCGGCGGCAGCGGCGTCCTTGTACTTCATGAGTCGCTTGGCGGCGGCAACGCGGGGTTCATTGGCTTCGTCAATAACGGTCACGAGAACGGGAAGGTCCGTGCGGACTTCCTGCCAGCCATTGCCCATGTTGCGACGAGCGACCATTGTGCGGCCGTCGAGTTCGATAATTCGCTCAAGATACGTTATCTGGGTGATACCGAGCTTCTCGGCGATCTGCGGACCAACCTGGGCTGTGTCGCCGTCGATAGCCTGGCGTCCGCACAGGACGATGTCGTACTCAAGCTTGCTTACCGCACAACTGAGAATGTAGCTTGTGGCGAGCGTGTCGCTGGCGGCACACCTGCGGTCGGTCAGGAGGATTGCGTCATCCGCCCCGCGGCAGAGGGCATCTCGAAGGACCGCGCTTGCCGCGGGCAGACCCATAGTGATGACGGTGACGCGGCCTCCGTACCTGTCCTTGATGTCGAGCGCCAGTTCAAGGGCATTGAGATCTTCGGGGTTGAAAATAGCGGGAAGCGATCCACGGTTGACCGTCCCGTCATCGTTCATGGCCCGAACCGTAATCCTTTTGGTATCAGGCACTTGCTTAACCAAGACCACGCAATTATATGACACAGAAAAGCTCCTTGCTTACGATAACTTACGCACCTTCTCATACCGCAGGCGCGACAGTTTAGTGAATAAAAACAACAAGTCAATGAAAAAACCGGGCAAGCAGACGGGCGGCGCAGCGGTCTGAGACGGCTGGTTTGGGCCATTTCTTTCTGGAAAAAATGCTGTCCGCCATGGCAACTGTGTCTTGTTTTTGGAGGACAGCCCTGATACATTGGTCGGGGGCAGCGCCGATATACAGGGAGCGATGATGTCTGAGGGACTATTTCGGGTAATTGTTGCGGCGCAGAACGAAGGCGACCGAAGCCTGCTGGCGGAGGCAATCACGAAGGGCGAACCCCGTGTTCGGGTATTGTCATCGTCGTTAGAGGGTCTCGGTTCGGGGGGGCATGAGTTCGACGCCGTCGTGGTCGATTTTACGGCAGTTGATGAACCTCCGGGGGCGATTCTTGAAAGAACAGGACCGAAGCGCCTGATATGCGTGGCTGGTGACAGTTCGTCCGTGGCGGACCTGCTGCGGCGGCGCGGCGCAGACGTGCTCATCAAAGACGCCGGCGGCAGTTACCTGGACGCACTGCCCGTGAGGGTCAAGGCAATTGTTGAGGGAGCAGCAGGCGACATCGCCGAGGGGGTTGAGACAGAGCCGCTGCCAAACGAGTATGAACAGCTTACTCATACGCTGTTCGAGCATTCGCCCAATATGATCTTCATCAACACGGGGGGACGCATCGTATACGCAAACCGCAAGTGCGTGGAAGTGATGGGTTACGGGCGAGAGGAAATCTATTCGTCGAGCTTCAACTATATGGACGTGGTGTCACCTGAATGCCATGACATAGTGAGGCTGAATTTCGGGCTTCACCTGCGCGGCATTGAGGTCGAGCCATACGACTATACGCTCATTACCAAGACAGGCCGTCGGATCGAAGCGGCGATGGCCAGCAAGCTCATACAATACCGGGGCAAGCAGGCGGTGTTGGGGATTATTACGGATATCAGCCGCCGCAAACAGATCGAAGAGTCGCTTACGCGTTCACGCGATCATCTCGAGCGACAGATCCTTCAACGGACGGAAGAGTTAGTCCGGACAAACGAATCACTCCTGACGGAGATCAGGGAGCGCCAGCGGGCGGAAGAGGCGCTTCGCGAGAGCGAGGAGCGCTACCGGATCATCTCGTCGATGACAAGCGACTACGTCTATGCAATGTCCTGTGAGGAACGGCAGAAAGTAGAATGGGTAGGCGGCGCATTTGAAAGGATCACAGGATACAAAGCCGCGGATGTTGTAACGGTTGAGGATTGGTTGACCATAATCCACCCTGCGGACCGGGACACTGTCCGCGAGGCGGGTGAAAGAATGCTATCGGGCATGCCGGTTGAGACGGAATACCGAATCCGGACGCGAGAAGGACAACTACGATGGCTCTGCGATTACGTTCACCCCATGAGGGACGAGCAGACGGGATTGGTAGTCGGGGCGGTCGGGGCGGTGCGAGACATCACTGAACGCAAAGAGTCAATGAAGGCACTGAAAGAAAGCGAACTGAAGTTCAAGACGATTTTCGAGAATGCCGGGGGCGCTATATTCATAGCGGATACTGAAACAGGTGAAATCGTAGAGTGCAATACCGAGGCGGAGAGACTAACGGGTCTTTCGCGCGAACGACTCATCGGGATTCATCAGTCTCAACTTCATCCGCCCGACAAGGCTACGGTTTCCAAATCCAAGTTCCGCCGGCATGTGGAGGCAGGCCACAATATGGACTTCGAAGGCGAGATACAGCACGCCAGCGGGCGCCGTATTCCCGTTTGGATATCATCGCACTGCCTTGGGCTGAGCCATCGCAAGTTCATCATCGGGCTGTTTATCGATATGGCGGCAAAACATCGGGCGGACCAGCAGCGAGCGGCTCTTGCGGAGATGTTAGAAGAGAGGAACCGCGAGCTTGAGAGCATAATCCACGTTGCGGGACATGATCTGCGCACTCCGTTAGTGACGATATGCGGCTTTGCGGATGAACTGGAACAGAGCTGCAGGCAGTTGGGCGAGATGTTAGACGGCAACGTTGCCGGGGCCGGTCTCAAGAAACAGGCGAGGTCGATAGTTCTTGAGGATATACCCGAGGCCGTCGGACTGATCTCGGCAAGCGCGGCAAAACTCAATTCGCTGGTGGACGGTCTTACGCGACTGTCCCGCCTGGATCATACAGATCTTACAATGACTCCTATTGATATGAATGCAATGTTAGCGGATATTGTCAAGACGCTGACATATCAGGCCAAGCACCACAAGGCAGAGTTCCGGATCGAGCCGCTGCCAAACGGCTTTGGCGACGAGCAACAGGTCGGTCAGGTGTTTTCGAATCTGTTGGAGAACGCGGTGAAGTACCTCGACCCGGCACGTGCAGGCGTCATAAGGGTCAGCGGCAGTCAGAGTGAGGACCAGACAATATACTGCGTAGAGGACAACGGCAAGGGGATAGACGCCAACAATCTGCCGCATATTTTCAAGATGTACTACCGCGTCGATCCAATGAGCACAGAGGGTCAGGGACTTGGTCTTGCCATAGTACGTCGGATGGTAAGCCGTCATAACGGCAAGATATGGGCGGAGTCGGAACCGGGCGAGGGAAGCCGTTTTTTCGTGGCTTTGCCGTTTCCGGCGGTATGAGGACGTGAACCTGTGAATTGACATGGTTTGTGAGTTTTCTTGTGGCAAATTATGGAAGGCGACTCTCGGCGCGCGGCGGCCAAGGCATGCGTTGGCCACGGCGCAGCCGGAACCAAAGACGGGTTTTTGAAAGAACGTTGCAACCTTTGCAGCCACAGATAGATACAACTGGACTCGAAAATATCTTGCGCGACGTGCGCAACATTTTATTGCCAAGGTACAAACACGGGCAAGATGCCTGTGCCACGGCTGCTATTTTGGTTGACAAGGGCGGCGGAGAGTCTTAACCTGTGCGCGGCTTCGAGTAAGCGTCACATTTGAGAAGATGCGAGGTGTTCATGAGCACCAAAGTATTACTGGTAGACGACCACGAGATCATGCGTGAAGGCCTTACGGCTCTGCTGCGTCGCCATCCGAAGTATGAGACGGTGGGGCAGGCGGCTGACGGGCGCGTTGCGGTGGAAATGGTCGGCCAGTTATCACCTGACATCGCAATTGTGGACATTGAGATGCCGAATCTAAACGGCATAGAGGCAACGCGACAGATGATCGAAATCTATCCTGAGATCAAGATCATGGCGCTGTCGACGCACAGCAAGAGAACGATGGTTGTCAAGATGCTGCAGGCGGGGGCGGTCGGGTACATGCTGAAGGAGTCGGCGTTTACGGAACTAATACAAGGCCTGGAGGCAATGTTAGAGGGCAGGACCTACCTGTGCAACAAGATAGCCAAGGTTGTGTTCAGTGATTACATTCGGATACTGACGAATCCGAAATGGGCGGGGGGCGACGGCCTGACTTCGCGAGAACGCGAGGTCCTTCAACTTGTGGCTGAAGGCAATACAACCAAAGACATCGCCAATATTCTCCATTTGAGCGCCAAGACCATTGATTCTCACCGCGAGCACATTATGGAGAAATTGGGAATCCATAATATTGCAGGGCTGACAAAATACGCGGTTCGAGAGGGTCTGACCAGTCCGTAGACGCACCGGGGGCGCAGTTGTTTGGCTTTTTTTGTACACTTATGTCCAGAAGACATAGGTAACTTTCCCCTATGAAAATCAGTATATTCCCCGCGAATCTCCGACCAGCTTCTGACCGATAGATACATTGCCCAAAGAGCAGCAGTTGGAAAGAAGAAGAGGCTAAGCCGACGCGGCAAGAATTACAGGTATTGCTCACAATCCTCCTTACAATGGTTTTGCAGTTTGCGTTTAGCAATCCGAGGCGGCCTTCACGGGCGGCCTCGGATTGCGTCCTTTGAGGTGATCCGAGGTGCATACTCGTCGGATATTGTGAACCTGTCGGCGGCACGCGTCGGTCGGTCAATCGCCTGAGAGGGATTACGGCCACAATGGCATGTGAAGCAGATTTGCAGAGACCGGATCATTCAGAAAGCAGCACATGCGGTGTTGCTATTATTGCAGAGGATGCGGTGCGCGAGCGTCTTGAGCAGCACCTTTGCGCATCGAAGCGGCCGATCAGGGTAAAGTTGTCCATTTCGGGGCACCCATTGGGCTTCGGGGGGAGGGATACTGGAGGAGTCGACGTCATCCTGGCCGATCCGCATTGCTGCGGCGGGTATGAGGTCGAATGGCTCGCCGCCGTTCGGGGGTGCTTTCCGGAGGCGGCGGTGGTTGTGCTTGCGAAAGGGTACGACGAGTCGGCAGTTGCGGCGGGCGCGGATGCGTCGCTGGATTTGAATAATGCGTCGGGGGAGGCGGTTTCGGCGACGCTGCAACAGGCACTTGCGATGAGGCAGGCGCGGCGGCATTGCGAGCAGTTGGGCGAAGAGGCGCAGAAGCTGCGCGAAGAGCTGGCGCTGAACCGGGCGGCGCTTGTGGAGGAGGCTGAGCGGCGCGGCCGTCTGGAGGAGCTTTTTCAGGCACACCGCGCGGACTACTTCGCTATTCTCGATTCGGCTCGGGCGATGATATGGTACATAGACAAGTGCGGGACCATACTGCGGGCGAACAGGCGTGCGGCGGAGTCGGCGGGGATGTCGATCAGCAAGCTCATCGGGAAGAACTACTATGCACTGTACTCGCGGCGGCACGGCATAACGGCGGCGGAAGACGAAGCGATCGTGCGGTCGCGGCGGGCGGTCTGCGGCATTGTTGTGCGGGTGGAGACGGCGGACGGCGCGGTGCAGTGGCTGTGCATGGATCGAATACCGCGGGGTGAACAGGGGGAAGGCGGGGGGATGACGATCTTTGCGGCGGATATTACGGAAGCCCGGATTGTCGAGGATCAACTGAAGGCGGCAAAAGAGCAGATCGAGCGGATAAACGCACAGCTCAGGACCGCGGCGGAGCAGGCACATGGGTATGCGGAGGAGGCCATTGCGGCCAATCGGGTCAAGAGTCACTTTCTGGCAAACGTGACGCATGAGCTGCGGACTCCGATGAACGCAATCATCGGGTACAGCGATCTGTTGGCGGAGGAGCGGCTTTCGGGGGAACAGCGGAAATACCTTGGCATCATCCAGAAGGCGGCGGGGAACCTGCTTGAGCTGATTGACGACGTGCTGGATTTTTCGAAGATCGAGGCGGGCAGAATGGACGTGCGTGTGCGTGATTGCGATCCGCGTGAGATGCTGCGCGAGGTTTGCGACCTGATGGGGCATACGGCGGAGAGCAAGGGGCTGGGATTCGAACTCGAGATGGGGGACTTGCCGCCGGCGCTGCGGACCGACGGCGACAGGCTTCGGCAGTGCGTGATGAATCTTGTGGGGAACGCTTTGAAGTTTACCGACGTTGGATCGGTGCGGATATGCGCGGGGGTGTTCGGGACGGGCGAGGATGCTTTGCTGCGGATCGACGTGCGGGACAGCGGGATCGGCATCGCGGCGGACAAGCAGGGGCAGATATTCGAATGCTTTGCGCAGGCGGATGCGAACGTGTCGCTGGCTCGCGGGGGGACGGGGCTGGGGCTGGCGATCACGCGGCGGCTGATGGAGCTTCTGGGCGGGCGCGTGGAGGTGGTCAGCGAACTCGGCAAGGGGAGCACGTTTTCGCTGATCCTGCCGGTGAATGGGCCGGACGCGGTGACGGATCATGTTGTCGGCGGAGGCTCGGCTGCGTTTACTGGCGGGCTCTCTTGAGGGCATCTTCGAGGAGGACGAATCCGTCGTCCCATTCGCGGAGTCGTGTGACGTTGTTGCGTTTGGCGACGGACATGAATGCGTCGCGGACGGCTTCGGGGGAATCGCCCATTGGCCAGTCGAGTTGGGCGGCGCGAGCCTGCCCGCGGAGAGGGGTCCAGTGCATCAGGAATGCGTAGAGAGCGGGGAGCTGGGCTATTTTGACGCGTTCGAGGATGGCGGGGTCGGCGGCGACGGCGCGTTCGGCGAGTTGGAGGTGACGCCAGCCTTCGGTGAGTGCGGCGGCGGTGAGGAAGGACGGCTGGGGTTCGTTGCGCGGCGGCAAGCAGCCGAGGTAGTAGCCGGTGGCGTCAATGGAGTCGTGGATGGCGTCGAGGTATCGGGCGACGTGGGGGGCGGCTGGGCCATAGTAGCCGTCGAGGAATTCGCGGATGAGGGCTTCGTCGTCGGCTTTGGGATTCCAGAGGAGCTTTGCGAGGACCCATGCGCGGAGTTCGGCCATTTCGGCGCCGAGGCTGGTGTATGCGCCCTGCTCGAAGATGCCTTTTACGCCGTGATCGGCGAAGAAGCGGACGTTGGGGCCGAGGACGCGGAGGTTGGGATGGGGTCGGAAGTAGTGCTGGAAGTTGGTTGTGTAGTCCCAGATGTAGAGACGGTTTGAGATCTTGGACCAGCCGATTATGTCGTCGCGGAAGGATTTGTTGCGTTCGTCGGCGAGGGGTTTGCTGAATGAGCATTCGATGCTGCAGAGGCGGACGATGACGTTTTGGCGGGGGCGGACGAATTTTGGGGGTTTGCGGGTGTACTGGTATGCGAGTGTGCTGACGGCGACGTGGGGGAATTCGGGTTCGATTTCGGCGGCGACGGCGTTTACGAAACGCAGGAGCGTGCCGGCATGGGAGCCTTCTTCGGCGTCGACGGCGGCGCATTCAGGACATGTGCAGAAGCCGTACCAGTCGTTCTGGGAGACGGAGGCGATGGTCGCGGCGGGGTTGTTGCGGAGGCGCACCTTAAGGTTCTTGATGAGTTCAGCTCGCATTTCTTCATTGGTGAGGCACAACTGGGCGTGCTCGTGTCGGCGTTTGCCGTTTATCTCGCTGAACCATTCGGGGTGAGTTTGGAAATACTTCGCGGGCGGGATGAGCGGGAAAAAGGTGTGCACGAAGCCTTCGTAGATGTTTCGGCGGCCGCGTTTTTCGTCGAGGCGATGTCCGTGTCCGTTGCAGCGGTTGCGGACTGACCAGTCGCCGTCGAAGGCGTCGGTCCAGTAGACCTCGCGATACTCCAGCGGCGGTGTGCAGCGAATGTTCAGATTGTCAAAAGTCAGCGTGGGCTTTTTGGGGATTGTGCTTACGGTGGAGGACCACCAGCGGCATCCGATGACGTCTTCGAGGAGCGTATAGACGGCATAGAGGGTGCCGCGCGGATGGTCGCCAGCGAGGATGAGGTTGGCGGCTTTGGACTGAACTATGAGGCCGTCGGTTCCCAAGTCATCGGTGGAGAAATCGGGGTCGAGCAGTTTGGCGGCCATCGGGCCCACGGCCAGATTGCTGACACCGCGTCGGAACTGGTCCTGGATTACAATGTCGGCACCTGTAATCTCATGCAGGAAATGCTGTAATTCGGCGGCGGCATGTTTGACCGGCGGCGCCTCGTCGGGGTGTACTACAATAACGGCTGCGGCATCTCCGTTGCGGGCGATGGATACCCCCCATGCGGGGTTTGTGCAGTATGCTGCAAAGACGATCAAACCGAGGATAATGGCGTTTCGTATTAGGGACATTGGGAGACCTTTCGAAATTCAGTTACTTTGTTTTGGCGGCGGCGCGAGGCCTGCCGGAGGTAAACGCATAAGTTCCTGATCCAATCTCAAAGACGGCACTGTCAGGGCTGCGTGAGACAAGAGTGAGTTCTTTCACTTCGACGACCGACCTGCCGCTTTCGGTAATGTCGTCAGCGGCGTCGGCGGGCACATGGACGAGGGCTCTGGTGTTTGGGGGAATTGTTACGTTCATGTGAACGGCGCCGTCTTCGAGGCGCCATTGGCTTCGAATCGCACCTCGGACGGAGTCATAGGCGCCTTCGGCCCAGGTGAGATCGCCGACTATCCGGGGGGATATGATGATGCGGTCGAAGGCTACGGCATCGGGATGAGGATTGATTCCGGCGATGGCCCTATAGAACCATTCGCTGACGGAGCCGAACATGGGATGATTGTGCGAATGCGAACCGTCCCATTCCTCCCAGAGGGTCGTTGCGCCGTTGGCGAGCATGTATCCCCATCCCGGCCGGGTGCGCTGGTCTGCAATCGTACAGGCGGTGTCGGCGCGGCCGCCTTCGGTGAGTACGTGCAGCATGTACTTGGTGCCGAAGATGCCGGTCGACAGATGTCCCTTGCAGTCCACTGTGATATTCTTCACAAGTGCATCGAGTACACGGGTGCGATGGTCCGGCTCCACGAGGTCCATGTAGAGTGCAAATGCCTGGCAGGCCTGGGTGCCGGTATGGTATTTGGCGGTGGACGCGTCGAAGAACTTCCGGTTGAACGCAGCCTTGATCTGCTCGGCGAGCCGGGCGTATGCCTTCGCGTCGGCGACATTGCCCAGGACCTCGGCGAGCCGGGAGCACAGCCGCACGTTGTAGTAATAAAATGCGGTACTCGTGAGCGCCTCGGGTTTGGGGGCGACGGAAGCGTGATCACTGATACCCACGGAGATGAGGTGGTCTTTGGCATTTGCACGCAGAAACTCAATCCATCGTCTGGCGGTTTCATACTGTTCTGCGATGAGCCGCTTGTCGCCGTAGTACTGGTGTAACTGCCAGAGGAGCATAGGGTGCACGGCGCCCCAGCCGATCGGTCCGGATTTGCCGCCGAGGCCTTTGTCGTAAATTCCGACAAACGGGGCAGTTTCAGTGAGACCGCCTTCGGGCTGGGCTGCATCGGCGAAGTCGCGGACAGCCTTGGCGTAGAACGTCGCCATGTCGTAATTGAGCATGACTGCTTCACTGCAGGCAACGATATCGCCGCCGTAGCCGAACCGTTCACGCCCCGGGCAGTCAGACTGAACGCTGAAGACGTTGCTGAGGATGGTCCACTGAACCACCTCCTGGAGCCGGTTGAACATCTCATTGGAGCAGGCGAAGGTCCCCACCTCGGGCAGAGCAGCGTTGAGGCGCAGCCCCTCGATCATGTCCAGGCTGACCGGGCCGGACCAGCCGGTCAGTTCCACGTATCGAAAGCAATGCCACGTGAACCGGGGCGTGTATACCTCTTCGCCGCCGCCTTTGAGGATGTATGTGTCAGCCTGATCGGCAACGGCGGGCGCACCGGGTCCGCCTTTGCACCAGGGCTGACCGATCTGGCCGCACACCGTGGAAAGGACGTTCAACGTACCGTCCTTATTGAGCAGTTCGCCGAATCGCATCTTCACCCTGGCGCCGGCCTGGCCACGGATGCGAAGCCGTACCCAGCCGGAGAAATTCTGCCCCATATCGAAGATGTACATTCCAGGCCTGACCTGCGTCATCTTCACGGCTCGAACGGTCTTTGTAATCCTGACGGGCGGCTGATCCTGAGCACGGAGCCGGCCGATCGGCGCGTCGTCCACCTTTGCGTTGCCCCAGGCGCTATCGTCAAAGCCCGTGTTATTCCAGCCGGCCCGCTCCCTGCGCGCGTCGTACACCTCACCAAGGTAGATATTGTTGCGTAAGATCGGCCCTTCGGCGACTTTCCATGTGTGATCGGTTACAACCGTTGTGATCGTGCCGTCGGCATGTGTAACTCGAAGCTGGGCCAGCAAACGGGGGCGACCCGTGATCAAGGCATCTCGCAGATTGATACGACCCCAAAGACGCATGGGAAGCGGGTTATACCAGCCGTTGCCCAACATTACCGCAAGGACGTTGGCCCCCTGCCTCACAAGGTCGGTGACGTCATACGTTGAGTACAGGACCCGCTGGGAGTAAGCTGTCCATCCGGGATCGAGAACCGCATCGCCCAAGGGTTTGCCGTTGATGTATGCATCGTAGCAGCCCAATCCGGTGATATACAGACGAGCGCTTTTGAGCGTTTTGTCGAGCGCAAATGCCTTGCGAAAAACGGGCGCCGGGTCGTCCAGATAGAAATCCTCATCACGCGTCGGGAGTGGTTTGCCGTCGGTTATCCATTGGGCTTCCCAGTCGGCGGGTTGGAGCATTGCGGTTTCCCACCACGCGGGCTCGCTCCACGGCGAGGGCCGGCCGACGGCGTCCCACACCCTGACCTTCCAGAAGCAGCGCGTGAACGACCGGACGGGAAGGCCGTCATAGACGACATGTACATTGTCGCGGGAGAAGACCTTGCCGGAATCCCAAAGGTCGCCGTCATCGGCGGCAAGCGAATCGGGCGTCGAGGCCACCATGATTTGAAATGCCGACTGGACCTGGCTGCGACTGTCCGATTGGAGCGTCCAGCTCAGGCGAGGCTGGGCAGTGTCGACTCCGAGGGTGTCAGTCCGGTACTCGCACCGCAGGGTTCCGCAACGGAGGGCTCCCTGGGCATGGCAAAAGCCGGTCAGAAGAACAATGCCACAGGCAACGGCAAATACCTTGATTCGCATACACGTACCTCGTTTTCGCAACATAATCCGTTTTTCCCTTTGCACGTTTTGCATTATAGAATATCGTCGGCGGGAAATAAAGCCCTCCAGCCGGCGCAGATGCTACAGGCGGCAAGGCCTTCTTGCGGCGTCGGGGTTCGCGGCAGATTCACCTTGCCCGTGGGCGGCCGGAACGGATACAATGCCGCCTTGAAATATTATTCCTGAAAGGATCATCAAATGAACAAGAAGACGACGATTTCGCTGCTTGCAGTATCCCTGTTGGCGTTTGTGATGCTCGGCGGATGTGAAAAAGACCGCCAGGAACTGGAACAAGCACGGACCGACGCGAGGGTCGCCGAGGACCGCTGCAGGGAACTCGAAGCGAAGCTGACGGAGGCCAACGAGCAACTCACAGCCGTACGTACGCAATTGGCGGCAGCCGAAGCCGCATCACAGGTGGAGATCAACAGCCTCAAGGAGGCGGTAAAAAAGCTGACGGCAGACCGCGACACGGCGATGAAGTCGGCCGACCAGGCGGCCATGAACCAGTTGAAGATGCTGCTGCAGATAGATCAGCAGGAGAAGGAATACAAGGCGCAGATCGAAGCCCTCACGGAAAAGCTGGACGAGCTTGCGAAGTCCAGACAGTGATTGAAAGGATGAGTTATGCTTAAACCATTCATGATGGCGATGGGTAAGCTTGAGCGTGAAGCAGCGGCGCCCATAGGCAACGGCGCCGCTCGGGCCGAGAGCATAGCGCGGAATACGCAGCAGAAGTTCAAGGTGTTAGAAGCGAATCTGGCCAAGAGCCTGCTGATATGCGAGTCGCTTTGGGAATTGCTTCGGGACGAACACGGCTGGACGGACCAGCAGCTCTATAAGAAGCTGGAGGAAGTGGACCTGCGCGACGGTGTGGCGGACGGCAAGAACCAGCGCAAGGCGGTGGTTTGTCCTGACTGCGGGCGTACTGTATCGCCGAGGCACGCGGTGTGCCTTTATTGTGGCCGTGTGATCGATACATCGCCGTTCACGCTGGGCTGACACGCACGCTCGGACGCTATGTTGGCGATTACTTCACTTCGTAATGCGGGGCCCAACGGGCTTCTGCTCGGGCGCCACCCGCGCCTTGTTGGCGGGGCTTTTAGGGCCTTTCGGCGGATTTATTACCCGGATGCGAGTTGTGCCGTAGACGTATTGTCCTGAGGCAAGCCGGCATACAACGGATATGTCGACACTGCCGTCACCGAGCGCATCGATTATTCCGTCGGGGTCGAACATTGCCAGGAGACCGGCCTGTCCTTTCTCGCGCAAGGCGCGCCAAAGTCGGGCAGGCACGCTGCCCGGTACGAGCATGAGGCCGTAGTCAGGATCAATGTCGCCGGGATCGACGTAATCCGGCAACCGCAGCATGGCAACGACGGCACGAACCTGACTGGCGAGGTTGATTACGGGCGGGGCGATCGCCAGATGCGTCTGCATTGCCGGGACAACGTAGACGATCAGCTCATCCGTCGACGTTTCCAGGCCATCGGACACCTCCAGGACGATCGCATATTCGCCGGGTTCCAGGATTACCGGGACTTGCAGCCCGGCGGCTATTTCGAAGCCGTCCAGCAGCCATCGGCAGTGCAGTGTGTCCTGGTCGGGGTCGTAAGATGCTGAAGCGTCCAGCATAACCTCAGCGAGACCGTCGATCCATGCATAGGCCGAAATATCGGCGCCCGCGTCTGCAACGGGGGCCTGGTTTTGAGGTGCGTATTCATACGGGCCGATGTCCACGACAGCCGTTCCATCGCAATTGCCGTCGACAACGCGCCGGTTGCCGGCAAAGTCGGTTTCACCGGCGGCGGCAACAAACTGGGGATTGCCCGCATCTACACAGGTCGAATTGGCGGAGAGGGCATAGTTGCCGGCGGCGGGATCGACAAACAGCGGATCGGCGGACACGTGTCCTTGCAGCCCGGACAAATCAATCTCGTTTCGAATCTCATCCATCCAGCCGTTGTATGTGTTGTGCCAGACATTGTTATGGGATATGCGCGCCATTCTCTGTGAGAAGATGCTGGAGTATGTAAAATCCAGACCGGCCCGGAAGCCGGTGATTATGTTGCCGGTAACCTGCGGCAGCGACTTGTGCATTCTGTAGTATATTCCCGATCCGGCGCCTGGATTTGAGGCGATGAACAAATTGTTCCTTATGACGCCCTTGAGGCCAGGTGCATAGGCCTGTTCGGCAAGGTAGACGCCCCCCAAACATTGAAAGATCGAGTTCTCGACGACAATTTCGCCCGAGGACTGGTAATAGCCGACGTAGGTTTCGATTGCCCACCAGAAAAACTCCGCCTGTGGTCGAATGTCGAAGACGCAATATCTGAATGTGCCTTTCCATTTTCCGCCATAGCCGTTGGAGCCGATCTTGACACCGGAGTTGACAAAACGGCACCGCTCAAACACGGGGTCGCCGGTCGGTGCGAAGATGTTAGGGTGAATGTCGGAGAAGTTATCGACGAAAACACAGTTGACAAGTCGCGGACTTGCAGTTATTCGCATTGCGTCGCCGTCTTCGCCTTCGTGGTAAACGCCGATCGCCCGATTGCCGATCAGACGGCAATTGCGAATCAGGGGATTGCTGTCGCAGTTAATGCCGCCGGCCCAGGTTGCCATGCCGTTAACGACAGTTATTCCATCCAGAACGGACATCTGATTCTCACCGCTTTGGAAAGTGAACCCCCTTCCCAGTTTCTCACAGTCAATTATGCAGGTCTCGGCGCCATTCTCGCTTCGGATTGTGATTGCTTTGCCATGGTAATCGATGTCGCGATTGCCCTGCCCCTTGTAGACACCATCGGCCAGGACGATGACGTCGCCAGAGGCGGCGGCACTGACGGCCGCCTTTATGGTTCCGTACTCACCTGAGCCGTCGGGCGTTATGGTGATGGTGCGACCCAGACAGGCCGCGCTGACGGACAGGCATACTACAGAAATGGTGATTACGTTTGGCATGGTACTTTCCTCCGAAACAAGCCGACATTTACATTCCCCGCGGATGCCGCACAGCCGACGATAACCTCCACACCCACTTAACTATACCCCTATTGCCCGCGAAGTCAATTTTTTTTGTATAAAAAAATCGGACATGGCGCGCCAGGCATGGAAAGCGTCGCGGGTTCAGGGTTGACGCGGGCTGGAACGGGGGTTAGGATAGTCGGCATTCTGTTATTTGAGGTGATTATGGATTGTCCGGTTTGCCGTGAGGCGATGATTACGCTTGAGCTTGACGAGGTTGAAATCGATCATTGTCTGGCTTGCGGGGGGATATGGCTGGACGCGGGCGAGTTGGAGACGCTGTTGGGGGATTCGGAGAAGGCCAGTGCGGTGGTGGCTTCTTTTGTCGCGGCGGCGGGATGTACGGAGCGGTCTCGGAAGTGCCCAATTTGTTTGAAGAAGATGGAGAAGGTTTGGGTGGGACCCGAAGAGCGGAGGGTGCTGATCGACAGGTGCCGCAAGGCAGACGGGCTGTGGTTTGACAAGGGGGAGCTTGAAGACATATTTGCCGGGGCGGATTTCGATGAGGAGCATAAGGTTGAGGCCTTATTGAAGGAGATGTTTGGCGGCGGGGGAATGAGCAATGAGCGTAATGTCGAATGATTTAAGGAGACGGCTATGAAGACGATTTGGGTTTTGCTTGGTCTGGCGGTTTGTTTGAGCGGCTGCAATGTCAAGGTTGATAAGGAAGAGCCAACTATGGGTATAACCAGGGAAAGCTGGGGGACGACGAAGGCGGGCGAGGCGGTCGAGCTGTATACATTAGTCAACGCCAAGGGCGCCAAGGCGAAGATTGCGACGTATGGGGGTATTGTCACGGAATTGTATATGCCGGACAAGGACGGGCAGATGGCGGATATCGTCTGCGGATTCAAGACTTTGGCGGAGTATGAGGCGGGGCATCCCTATTTCGGGGCGCTGATCGGGCGGTATGGCAACCGGATCGCCAATGGGAAGTTCACGCTGGACGGCGTTGAGTATACTCTTGCCACGAACAATGGGCCAAACCATTTGCACGGCGGCATCGAGGGCTTCGACAAGAAAGTGTGGAAGGCGGAGGAGGTGAAAAAGGCGGCCAGCGTGGGTTTGAAGCTGACGTATGTGAGCGCGGACATGGAGGAAGGGTATCCCGGGACGCTGACGAGCACGGTGGTTTACGAGCTGACCAATGACAACGAGCTGAAGATCGACTATACGGCGACTACCGACAAGCCGACTATTCTGAACCTGACGCATCACGGGTATTTCAACCTGGCGGGGCATGATTCGGGGGATATTCTCGATCACATGATGATGATTGCAGCGGATCGGTATACGCCGGTGGACGAGGGTTTGATACCGACGGGTCAATTGGCGCCTGCGGCGGGGACGGTAATGGACTTTACGAAGCCGACGGCGATCGGGGCGCGGATCAAGGACGTACAGGGCGGCGGATATGACCATAATTACGTGTTGAACAGCGGCGGCGGGGAGATGGCGCTTGCGGCGCGGGCGGCGGACCCGAAGAGCGGGCGTGTGATGGAAGTGCTGACTACCGAGCCGGGCGTGCAGTTCTACACGGGCAACTTTTTGGATGGTTCGAACAAGGGCAAGGGCGCGGTTTACAACAAGCACGCGGCGTTTTGCCTGGAGACGCAGCATTTTCCGGATTCGCCGAACAAGCCGGAGTGGCCCTCGGTTGTGCTTCGGCCGGGCGAGACGTATCGGCATACGACGATCTACCGTTTTTTGAAAGAGTAACACCGGCAGGCATGCCAAAGCACAATGCGAGTTGACGTTTCAGGGCGGGGCAGTTGGTCCCGCCCTGTTTTTTGAGCAGGAGGATGCTGTGGGAGGCACGGCGAGAAAGTTTTTTGCAGAGGTGATGCTGGCGGCGCTGGCGGCGGTCTGCGGATCCGCCGGCGGCGGGCGGCACGTGTTTAGTGTGGAGGGGAAAGAGACGTATCTTAACGGCAAGCCGTTTCTTGTGGTTGGGCTGAGGTGTTCCAACGCGCTGATTTCGGATGCAACGACCGATGCGCTGATTGACCACCTTGACGAGTATGCTGCGTACGGAGTGAACACGGTTAGCGTGTATTTCATGGGTTCGCGATTCGGCGACGTTAAGGGGTATCGCGAAGACGGGACGCTCGATCCGGTGTATGCCGGTCGTATGGGACGGATTATCGAGGCGGCGGACGCACGGGGGATGGTTGTATTGGTTGGGTGTTTGTACTGGAGCACGAGTCGGGCCAAGTGGGATGACTGGGGACAGAAGCAGGCGGAGGCGGCGGTGGCAAATACCGTACGGTGGCTCAAGGAGCGTGATTACCGCAATGTGTTCGTTGACGTGGACAATGAGGGGATGGCTCGAGCGGCGAAGAAGTTCGACAATCGACTGATGGTGATTGCAGGCAAGGAGGTTGATCCGAGGTGCGTGATTGCGACTAACTTCCGTGGGCCGTGCCCTGCGGAGGCGGATCTTGGGATTCACCACAGCGAGCGGCCGGAGGACAGGCCTTATATTGAGAGCGAGGCAACGCCGGCAAACGCGCCGGGCGGGTACTGGGGCAGCTACAGCAAACGCGACGGATACTACAACTACATCAATATAGGCGTGTACAGCGAGGCTATGAAGGCCGACCAGATTCGCCGCACGGATGCGCACCTTGAGGCGGGGCACGGCTACATGCTGGCGTCAACATGGCTTCAGTGTGCAGGGCCATATGGTCCGAATGCCCGGGCCGGCGGTTACGGGGGAGAAGACGACCCGGGGATACGCTGGTGGCTCGAACACATTAAGGCCAGGTGTGGTCCTTATAAGGCGGCGGGGGCTGACTCGGCATTGTTGCTGGAGTCCTCGAAACGACCAAAGCGGTGAACATTGGACGCTCGGCAGGCGAATATGAGGAGTAACGGACTTGCCGGGCGTAAGCGTTTCGATCGCAGATCCCAGAAAGATGGTCACATACCCGAGAGCAGTTCGTCTGTATAACTGCGGAAAAGGGTTGACGCTTACCGGATGTGTGATATTATCATCGATGCGGTGTCGGTTTTGGGGCAAATGCAATTTCGGGAAGGAGTACTGCTATGTGGCCATTGATTATCATCGGCGGGATTGTTCTTGTTGTTATCTTTGCTTTGATCGGGATATACAACGCGCTGGTTCGGCTTCGCAACCAGGTCGACAACGCGTGGTCGCAGATCGACGTTCAGTTGAAGCGGCGGCACGACCTGATTCCCAACCTTGTCGAGACAGCCAAGGGCTATATGCAGCACGAGCGGCAGACGTTCGAAAGCATAACGCAGGCACGGAGCCAGGCGATGGGAGCGCGAACGGTGGAGCAGGCGTCCCAGGCGGAGGGGATGCTCAGCGACGCTTTGAGCAAGTTCATGTTAGTGGTCGAGAATTATCCGGAGCTGAAGGCCAACCAGAACTTCCTGTCGCTGCAGGAGGAACTGACAAGCACTGAAAACAAGATTGCGTTTGCGCGGCAGGGCTACAACGACCAGGTCCTGTTCTACAACAACAAGATACAGATGTTCCCGTCTAACGTGGTCGCGGGCATGTTCAACTTCACGAAGCGCGACTTCTTCGAGATCGAGAACGCCGCGGAGCGGGAGGTTCCGAAGGTAAGCTTTTCGTGATTGAGGCAAGTCGGCGGCTGTAATTATGTGGGAACAGATAAGAGTTAACAGACGGAATTCGATTCTCCTTCTGGGGATGATGGCGCTTGCGCTTGCGGGCCTTGGGTTTGTGCTTGGGCTTGCGTTCGGCGGGCCTGACGGCGGTTTCATAGGACTGATCATCGCCACGGCGGTCTGGCTCGTGCTGATGCTGGTGAGCTTCGCCGGCGGCGACCAGATACTTCTGGCATCGAGCAAGGCGGTGCCGGTCACGCACGACGTGCATCCGCAGTTGTTCAACGTCGTCGAGGAGATGAAGATCGCAGCCAACCTGCCGAAGATGCCCAAGGTGTACATTATCAACGAGATGGCGCCGAACGCATTCGCAACCGGTCGCAGTCCGGAGTCGGCGTCGGTGGCTGTTACGGCGGGGCTGCTGGCAAAGCTCAATCGCGACGAACTGCAAGGGGTGATTGCGCACGAAGTAAGCCACATTGTAAACCGGGACATCCTGTTCGTAACGCTTGCGGGCGTTATGCTGGGCAGTATCGTACTATTGAGCCAGGTTTTCCTGCGGAGCATGTTCTACAGCAGTATGGGCTCCAGCCGGCGTTATTCGTCGCGGTCGTCGTCCAACCAGGGCGGCGGGCAGATCGTGATGATAGTAATAGCGCTTATCGCGGCTATTCTGGCGCCGATCATGGCGCAGCTTCTGTACTTCGCACTTTCCCGTCGCCGGGAGTATCTTGCGGACGCCGGAGCAGTAAGGCTTACTCGCTACCCCGAGGGACTTGCCAGCGCTCTTGAGAAGATTGCCGGCGACAGGACGCCGCTGGAGGCGGCGAACAACGTCACAGCCCCCATGTACATTTCAATGCCGTTCAAGGGGCGCAAAGCGGCACACCTCCACAGCACACATCCCCCTATCGAAGAGCGAATACGGGTGCTGCGAAACATGTCCCGCGGCGCATCGTTCAAGGACTACTCCGACTCGTACAGCCAGACGGTGGGCAAAGCAAGCATAGTACCGCCGTCGGCGGTCAAGGCCGCCGAACCGGTCGAATTGCGGGGCGCCAGCGCCGAAGCCGGCCGACAGGAAAGTCGTCATACACAGCAGCGCCAGGCGGGCGACATAATGCGGAAGGTAGGCGGCTTTGCCTTCCTGACGTGCGATTGCGGTATTAAAATGAAGGTGCCGCCGAACTTCAAGGGGGACAAGGTCAAATGTCCTCGCTGCGGGCGTATCTCATCAGTGCACGGGCAATGAAAATGATCGCGGGCGGCTCATTTGCGAATCAACATTGCTGTTGAACGCGTGTCGATGCGTCAGCGCATGACCCAGGTCTGATCGAGGAAGCGAAGCCCGGCTGCCTGCCTCAGCGTGGGATCCCCGCCTATTCCATACTTGAGGGCCAACGTCTTTCGCAGAAAGACCATAACGGGGCTGCCGTCCTGATCCTTAATGGCTGGATGGCTGATAGCACGCGTCTCATTGCTAAGGCCTGCTATGAATAGCGTTACCTCCTTGGCCTGCGAGTCAAAATCCGGCCATACAATGAGAACGTCGACGGCATTGTCGGCTCCCTGCAGTATCTTGTGGTCGACATAATCGAGCTGCTGGAGGAAAGGATAGCTGCCCTGATGCTTTATCCTGATGAGGTCGAAGACTTCCTTGCGGACCCCCTTGGCGGTTACGACCTGGAAGGTGTCGGTCATAAGCTGACAGTACGGATAAAACGGCGCATCGATAGTGTTGGTTTCGTTGGTCAGGGTTAAGATAATATACCAGTACCGCTTTGCTTCCTGCTGGCCGGGAAGCCTGACGGTGATCTGCTGCGGCTGATCATAGGCGACGCTGAGCGTCCACTGACTGGGAGACTGAACGATTGCCGGCTCCGGATAGGTGCCGGCGGCGCCGGAAGCGCCGATGGCTGCCAGTAACAACAAGCAAACCCAAGTTTTCATCGCGGAATACCCTCTCATTTTTGACCGAACCATACCCGTATATATTGTACAAAGTCGCGGGTTTGAGGTAAAGGATAAATTCGCTTGCCAGTGGTTTTTAGACCTTGCCAAATGGGGCGAAACAGGTTTTAATCCTCTCGTGGGGCTGTGAAAAAAGCCAAATGCGGGAAGGGAAGCATGGCGGAAGACCAGGGACAACTGTTTGAACAGGTTGAAGGTCTGTTGGCGGACGCCCGACACGCCGAGCTGAAAACCCTGCTCCCGGATCAGCGGAGCAGTGACATCGCCGAGGTCTTAGAACTCCTGGACGAGGATTATCGGCGTTCTATTCTGGACCTGCTGCCTCGGGCCACAGCGGCAGAGGTTCTGGAGAAGGTCGATCCTGCCACTCGGGCGGAGATATTCGAGAGTTTGAGCAGTGAAGAACTTGCCGGGCTCATCGCCGAGCTGGACGCCGATGATGCGGCCGACCTTTTGGGCGAATTGGAGGAGGATGAGAGAACAGAGGTTTTGGGGCACCTCGATCCGATAAAAGCAGCACGGATCAGGGCTTTGATGACCTACTCGGAGGACTCGGCCGGCGGCATCATGGATCCAATCCTCGTGAAGGTGAACGAGGACGCAACGGTCGGCCAGGCCGTAGACAAGATTCGATCAGCGGAGATCGACGAGGATTTCTATAGCGTGTTTGTTGCGGATCGTCAGGGCCGACTATTAGGGGACGTCCGTATTCGCTATCTGATAACTCGCCCGGACCATACCAAACTCAAGGACCTGCTCGATAGAGACACAATCTATGTTACGGTCGACGCCGATCAGGAAGAGGTGCGGAACATCTTCAAGAAGAACGACCTGATCGTTGTCCCTGTAGTGGACAAGCATCACCGATTAGTTGGGCGAATTACCGCGGATCGCGTAATTGAAGTCGCAGAGGAGGAAGCCGCCGAGGATTTGTACGCAATGGCCGGGACGGACGCCGCAGAGTTGGAAAGCTTCTCGGCGTTCCATGCGGCCCGGGTGCGAATGACATGGCTGCTGCCGTGTCTGGCGGGGACATCGGTCACTGCTCTCGTAGCACTACTCTTCAAGAATGCCTTCATTCGGGCGGACATGCTGTACATCTTTATCACGGCATTTGCGTTCGCCCCGATGATAGCGGCGATCAGCGGCAACGCCGGACTGCAGACATCTGCGATTGTTGTATGCGGTCTGGCGACAGGTGATCTGGCGGCGCTTCGGCTCGGGCAGGTGTTTGCCCGCGAGGTTCGAGTTGCGATCCTTGTAGCCATCTCGTGCGGCCTGATCGGCGCGGTAATCACGGCGTTTCTTCCCGGTGTTGTTCCGTCTGAGGTACTGGCCGCCGGCGAAGGCGATGCCGGGCATCATATCGAAGTGGGCCAGCACGTTCGGATAGTCGCGGCGTTCGGGACGGCGATGTTGTCTGCAATCATGGTATCCACCACGCTGGGGCTGCTGCTGCCGTTTGTTTTCCGCAAGGTCGGGATTGACCCAGCCATCAGTTCGGGACCCCTTGTGACGACCGCCAACGATTCTATCAGCGTGGCGATCTACCTTACCCTGACACTCATGCTCGTGCCGTGAAGGCGACCCGGCCAATCGGCATCACACAAGACACATTGCCTATCCTGCCTTTGTGGTTGGGAGCCTGCAAAAAATCCCGTCAAACAGGGCAATGTGGCGAATATCGCGGTTGACAAAAGCGGCCTGTCTAAGCTATAATTCAGTGCTCGTTATGACCTTTTTTTTGGTTGGTTTTTTGGGCAGATGCGAGGGTGCGGCAACCGGAATTCGCCGTTCTTCTGTTTAGTTAATGGGTACCTGCATAAGGAGTTAAGTAAGAGATGTCCAAATCGCAGCCGCTGGATACTCACATAAGCACGGACAAGACTCCGGAGGTTGAGAAGTGGTTCCGGGCAGCCATCAAGGCCGGCGCCAGTGACCTTCACCTGAAGGTCGGAATGCCGCCCAAGATGCGAATACACAGCAAGTTGAAGAACACGACCGGGGAAATCCTTACGGAACAGCGGGCTGAGCAGTTGATATTCGAGCTCATGAGCCCTGCTCAGAAGGAATTCTTCATGGAGAATGGAGCGCTGGACTTCGCTTATCAGGTGGGGAAGATGGACCGTTTCCGCATCAATGCGTTTCGCCAGCGGGGCTGCGTGAGTCTGGCTGCCCGGCACATCAGCGGAAACATACCCAAGTTCGAATCGCTGCACGTGCCGCCGATAGTTGAGAAGATCGCCGAACAGCACGACGGGCTGATACTGGTTACGGGGCCGACGGGCTGCGGCAAGAGTACAACGATTGCTTCGATGATCGATCACATTAACAAGACGCGTGCGTGCCACATCGTCACAGTCGAGGACCCGATCGAGTTTCTGCATGTCGACGACAAAGCGATTGTGTCGCAGCGAGAAATCGGCATCGACGTTCCCAATTACGATGACGCACTTCGTTCTCTTATGCGGCAGGATCCGGACGTGGTGCTGGTGGGTGAGATGCGAGACAACGAAACGCTTACTGCGGCGATGCGTGCCGCCGAGACGGGGCACCTGGTGTTCGGTACGCTGCACGCCAATAACGCATCGCAGACCATCCAGCGAATCCTTGACCTTTTCCCGCAGGAAGAGCGAGATCTTGCGCGTCAGACGTTCGCGCTGACGATCCGGGCGGTGATCAGTCAGCAATTGCTGCCGGGGATCAAGGAGGAAGCACGGCGTATCCCGGCTATTGAGATTCTGATCAGGACGCCGATCGTACGCAAGTTGATTTCGGAGGAGCGAGAAGGCGATATCCCGTCTGCGATTCGTGCGGGCACAGGCGAGGGGATGCAGGACTTCACCGACAGCCTGCGCACACTGGTGATGGAGGAATGGATCGATCTGAAGGTGGCGCTGCAGTACGCCCCGAACGTGGAAGAACTGAAGATGGCTCTGAAGGGTATCCGCACGTCGACGAGCGGTATTCTGTAAGAGTTTCGCAACAGATGCAATGGAGCATTTCATGCTGAGCTTAGTAGCTGCCGCCGGTTACGGCGGTTACGTTTCGGTGGTCAAGTTCGTGGTTGTGGCGGCGTTGTTCTACACATGGATGCCGCTGGTCAAATGGGTGTACAAGGACGCCAAGGCGGTCCAGACGCGCGTAGAGTGGTGGACGCTGATTGTGTTCAGTACGGGCGTTGGCGCGGTATTGCTGTGGCTTGCGGCGCCTCTGTTTATCATCGGCCTGCTGGTTTATTTGATCGCGGTCGGCGCTGCGGTTATGGCTTATGTGATACACCGCAACGCGCAAGTGGCCGATTTTGAGAAGGTTCTTACGGCCGAACATCTGCGGGGCCTGTTTGTCAATGACACCAAAAAGCTGACCAAGGCCAGCCGCGGGCTGACGCTTTACACGGCCAACGGCAACGAGGTGCCTTTGCCGGCGCCGAAAAGCCCCGAGTCGTTTGGTTTCGGGACTACGTGCGAGATCATGGAAGACGCAATTTGGCGACGAGCCAGCGACATCCTTTTTCAGCCGACTGCGCAGGACTACAGCATAACTTACTTCGTCGACGGACTCGGGACAAAGCAGACGCCGCGCAGCCGGGAGGAGATGGAGTATTTCATTCTCTACCTCAAGCAGTTGGGGGATATGGACACGGAGGAAAAACGCAAACCGCAGAAGGGCAAGTTCGAGGTGGTGCAGGAGGAGACCAAACAACGGGTGGGTTGGGAAGTCGTTACGGCGGGTTCCACCGCGGGCGAACAGTTGAAGCTTTCCCGCATGCAGGAATACAGCCTGATGAAGCTCGATGAGCTGGGGCTGACCGCATCGCAAGTCGAATCAATCGGCGCGCTCAGGGAGCAGCGGCAGGGACTTTTCATAGTATCGGGCCCGAAGAAGAGCGGTGTCACGTCGAGCCTTTATGCATTCCTTCGTAATCATGACCCGTTCATGAACAACATCAACACCCTGGAGAAGGAGCCGGCGGCCGAGCTGCAGAACATAACCCAGCACCGGTTTGCGCTCAGCGACACCGGCACTACAACTTATGCCAAACGGCTTCAGTCGATCGTCCGCATGGGACCCGATATCGTCGGCATTGCGGATTGCGAGGATGCCCAGTGCGCAGCGCTGGCGTGCGCTGCGGCAAAGGACGGCCGCATTATTTACGTGACGCTGGAGGCCGACAGCATGATGCAGGCGCTGGGCAAATGGCTGAACCTGGCGAAGAACAAGGAAACCATAGCGTCGACGCTGCTGGGAATGAGCAATCAGCGCCTGGTCCGAAAGCTCTGCGACGAGTGCAAACAGGCGTACCAGCCGAATCAGGACCTCTTCAAGAAATTCAATATTCCGGCTGACAAGATCAAAGTGCTCTATCGGCCCGGCGAGATAGAATACGACAAGCACGGCAAGCCCATAATTTGCGAGAAGTGCCAGGGCACCGGGTTTTATGGGCGCACGGCGATTTTCGAAACAGTGGTTCTGACGGAACCGCTGCGTGCGGTCGTGCGGGAGGCCAAGTCGGTGCAGGAGATCGCCTCGCAGTTCCGCAGGGCGGGAATGCTGTACCTGCAGGAACAGGCTATCAAGAAAGTGGCCGAGGGCACCACCTCGATCAACGAAGTTATACGGATGTTTTCGTCAAAGAGCAAACCGGGAAAGACGGCGTCGTAGCCGTGCAGGCTCCATAACGCGGAGGCAGTATGCTGGCATTGTTGGTAATCGTGATCATCGTCCTTCTGACGATGGCTCAGTTCTATCTCAAGAGCAAAGCCATGACTTCATTCGGCACGATGATGGCTTCGATATTCGGGTTCGTGCTTACATTCAGCTATTATGAACCCGCGGCAGGTTTCCTGATCGGTAAAGGCTACGGGGGGCAGTGGGCGCAGCCGGCAGTCTTCGCAGTTCTGTTCATAGTCTGCTTTGCGATCTTCCGCGTGATTACGGATCTCATCTGGGATCCGGACGCGGATTTCGGAGCGGTCGCCACGAAAGTCGCCGCCGTGGCTTGCGGGCTGGCGACGGGTCTGATTATATCGGGCGTCCTGTTGATATCGCTTGCATTGATGCCTTCGGCGGCCAGGTATCCGTATCCGCGGTTTGGCGACGGTCAGACGGCAGTCAGCGACATACGCTCGGCGAAGCGCCCGGCGATCAGCGCAGACGGCCTGGTGAGCGGCTTGTTCAGTTGGATGAGCAAAGGGAGTCTCAGTTCGGGCAGGAGTTTCGCGGTATATCATCCTGGCTTTCTGGATCAGCTTCATTTGAACGGTTATAAGGCCAGGGATGGGGTATGGCGCGTCGCGGGCAGAGACGCGGTAACCGTCCCCAGGAAGGGCCTGCGGCGACTGGACAGCGAAGGCGAGAGCCTGGTAATAGTTCGAATGGACCTGAAGCGGGGCGACATCAAACAAGGCGGCGCTTCAAACTCAAAAGGAGAGGTGTCGTTTATTCCGGGTCAGGTGCGACTCGTGTGCAAGAAGCAAGGCGGCAGCGATACGCGCGGCGCCGGTACGGCGTTTTACCCGCAGGGACGGATCATAGCCAGACGCCCCGACCCGGAAGGCAAAGCCAGACCGTTGAGCGGACCGATGGCCGGGCGAATGCTGATGCCTTATACACTGGATGAAGTGATAACGCTGGCAAACGAGGACTTTAAAGGCCAGCGGGCATCGGTAGATATGGCTTTTCAGATTCCTTCGGGGATGACGCCAGTGCTATTGCAGTTCAAGGACAACGTCGTGGTGAGCGTCGATGCGGTACAGCCGGCCAGCGAAGAAACCGAAGACGCGCTGAGTGGCGGCGGCAGTCCACAGGTTGAAGGCGGCGGCAGACCCCAGCGACCCGCTGATCCGAATAGCTAAACAAACGGGCCGGGGGGCTGTGGCGGGGATTTGGTGCTGCCTGGCATGTTTCTGCGGCCGATTTACAGCGAGTGAGGAATCAGGCCCCATTCGCCGATGACTTAGTCGCGGGAATGGGGCCGGGCCCCGGGGATTACGCACAAAGTGCGATGTCCTCGAGGTCGACTTCCATGAGGTGCTCCAGATACAGGTCGAGTTCTTCGACTGGGAATTGCGCCAGGAATTCCGGCCTTGCTCCCCTGTTGATTTCCAGAATACAATCGATGATTTCCCGCTTGCTCATGAACTCACTCCGTATGTATCCAATAACCGCAATTCCGTTAGCTTCGATATCGGATGGGAACAGATTTTTTCTTGAATGCCGCAGCAGGCCTGCGTTGAACCAGACGGCGAATTGTGATATACTTCATAGTGGGCAAAGCGCGCCGGAGGGTACACTATATGGTGGGTCCTTTGGCCGGCTCGGAGCCGGCACCCAAAGCGTCCAATAATATCCGCGCTAACAGTTTAGCGGTGATTCGCGGCGTCGGAAAAAATTTGTGGAATTTACATTTTTTTCAGGGCCCATCCGTACATAGGCTCGGGCATCAGATTAAACCAGATGTCATAGTGGCCGATATAATACAACTTTCGCGGACTCAACTCCTGCAAGGCGGTTAAAGATGGAGAGCCGCAAGCCCGTGCGCGATCCAAAGAATCATGACTGGGATCATTGAGAATATTTACAATAGAAGCGTTCAGCCGCAAGAGCCCAAGCTCAAGGTATGGCGCTATGCAGGCCTGATGGTTACGTATCGCTGTCCGGCATCATGCGCTTTCTGCTATTACGGCTGCGGTCCAGACCGCGGCGGACTCATGTCGGTGGATATGGCTATGGCTGCCTGGGAATCTCTGGAGCGCCTTGCCGGTTCCGAGGCGCGGGTACATCTGACCGGCGGCGAACCTTTCATGTATTTCGACCGACTCGCTGAGATCGTCGATTCCGCGCAGCGGAGCGGTCTGCGAGGCCCTGAGACCATTGAGACCAACGCGTTCTGGGCAACCAACGATGCGGTTATCCACGACCAGCTTGCTTATCTAAGCGACCGCGGGATGGAACGGCTCAAGATCAGTTGGGATCCGTTCCATGCCGAGTTTATCGATGAGAGATGCGTGCAACGATTGGTCCGAACAGCCCGGAGCATGTTCGATCCGTCGCGGGTGCTTGTCCGGTGGGAGAAATATTTACAGGACCCTGTGACATTATATAAGGAAAAGTCGCGACAGGATCGCTGGCGCGCGGCGGTCAAGGACTCTCCTTGCCGTTTCACCGGTCGGGCGGCAGGCGAACTGGCAGAACTTTTGGCGGACAAACCCGCAGAGGCGTTCGAAGCATACAGTTGCCTCGGAACGTTCCTTTCGGCCAAGGGTGTGCACATAGACCCTTATGGAAACGTCTTCAGCGGATTGTGCAGCGGCATTATAGTCGGCGATCTCGAACAGAAGACGCTGGAAGATATATGGAAGGATTTCCATCCTCTGCAAACCGAGATCGTCGCGACATTGGGCGCAGACAGCCCGTACGAACTGATGAGATCGGCCTGTGCGCAGGGATTTGAGCCACCATCATATTTTGCAGGCAAATGCCACCTTTGCGCGTGTGTGCGCAAGTTTTTCTTTGACAACGGCCTACATGAATCGATAATTGGCCCCGGCGAATGTTATGGGCGGCGCGTGCCGGGGAAACGGAGAATGGCGTGTGAGTGAAACCAGTCAAGACACCTTGTTCGGGCGAATGGCCCTGGAACAGCGCTTATGCACGGAGGAGGAGCTTCAACGCTGTCACAAAGAACTGCGGCAACGCGCAAAAGCCAACGAAGCAGCGACCGTGGAGCAGCTCCTGCAGGAATACGGTTTCATCACGGCTACGCAGGCGTCGCGCGTGAAAGACAACATCAAGGAAAGCAAGGACGCAGCGGGCAAGATACCTGGCTATAAGGTGACCGGAAAGTTAGGCTCAGGCGCAATGGCGGTCGTGTACAAAGCCAAACAGTTGAGCCTTGATCGGACGGTGGCGGTCAAGGTCCTTCCGCGGCGATTCACCGAGAAGTCGGATTATATCAAGCGTTTTTTCAAAGAGGGGCGGATCGCCGCCAAGCTGAATCACAACAACATCGTGCAGGCGATCGACGTCGGCGAGGCAGGCGGCGTCTATTACTTCGTGATGGAATACGTCGAAGGCAAGACGCTGTACGACAACCTCTCAAAGGGCAAGGTATTCGACGAGTCCGAAGCTATCGAGATCGTAATTCAGCTTGCAAAGGCACTGGCGCACGCACACGTCCACGGCATGATTCACAGGGACGTCAAGCCGAAGAACGTGATGATCAACAAGGACGGCGTCGTCAAGCTGGCCGACATGGGTCTGGCACGCGAAACTTCGGACGTGGAGGCGGCGAAAAACGAGCAGGGCAAGGCCTTCGGAACGCCCTACTACATTGCACCCGAACAGATCCGCGGTGAGGTCAACATCGACGGGCGAGCGGATATCTACGCACTTGGAGCGACTTTTTATCATATGGTTACCGGGCGGGTTCCTTTCGAGGCGTCCACACCGGCCGAAGTGATGAAGAAGCACCTTAAGGAGCCGCTGACGCCGCCGGACCATATCAACACGGCGCTGTCGCAGGGAGTTGCCGAGGTCATCGAGGTCATGATGGCCAAGAACAAGCAGGACCGTTACAGCAACGTCGAAGAGGCCCTGGTCGATCTCGAGGCGGTCCGGGAAGGCCGTCCGCCGCTGCGTGCCAGACGCAAGTTCAACCTGGACGCGCTGGAACAACTGGAGCAGGGCGCAGCCGTAGACGCCCCGCCGGGCGACGGGCGTTTCTATCCCGAAGAGACCGTAACGCGTTACCGCGTGCTGGTAGTCATCCTTGGGGCGATTGCCGCCGTGCTGACCCTGGCGTTGTTTTTCTCGCTTTTCCGAGCTGAGGGCTGACCGCACCGGCAGTCGGACTCTGCGCATGCACGGGCATGCATTCCGTTTGTCTCATACAATGGGTTGATTTGAGCTGATATGCCGCGGGGTGGCGCACATTTTGCCGGGGAGGAGCTGGAGCATGTCCTGGCACAGTACGAACTGGGCCGCATTCACCAAACCCACACGCTGACGACCGGCAATCGTCGATCACCGAAGAAGATACTCGTCACGGACCAGGGCACGTTTTTGCTGAAGAGACGTGCACGCGGCAAAGACGACGTCTATCACGTCAGCTTCGCCCACAGCGTGCAAACGTTCCTCGCGCAGAGGGGATTTCCGGTCGCCGCTCTGGCAACGACGAGAGACAACGCAACAGTGCTGCGACTCGACGGACACACCTATGAACTTTTCCGCTTCATGCCCGGTTCCCGTTTCGACGGCTCGACGGAGGGGGCGCGCGACGCAGGCCGGCAACTTGCGCGGATGCATGAGCTCTTCGGCAGTTTCGCCTGCGGGTGGCAGCCCATGAAGAGGACCTATCATGATTCATTCACAGTGCGCAGTAATCTCCGCACGATCGGTTCGGAAAGAGGACCCCATGAGCCAGGCCGGGGCTGGGCACAGATCGCCTCAGAGCTGCAGCATTACTACTGTGATGCAAGCCGGCGCGTGAACGAAATGGGTTTTGACGCATGGCCTCACCAGATCGTTCACGGCGACTGGCACCCGGGCAACATGCTGTTCTCCGCGGGCAAGGTCACCTGCGTGCTGGACTTCGATTCGACGAAGATGGCGCCTGTCATGACGGACCTTGCCAACGGGGCCCTGCAGTTCTCGATCGTCGGCGGCACGCCCAATCCGTCCCAGTGGCCCGACCATCTGGACAGGCTCAGGCTCCGGGCTTTTGTGCAGGGCTACAACGAACATCGCCCTTTTGAGCAAGTGCCCCTGAAGGCAACGCCGGATCTGATGATTGAAATACTGATAGCCGAAGCGGCCACGCCGGTTGCGGCAACGGGCTCTTTTGAACACCTCTGCGGTTTGGATTTTCTGAAAATGATTGTTCGCAAATGCCGCTGGATAGATGATAATCGCACGAGTCTGTTGGACGACGTATTTGCGAAAGGATAATGACAATGGCCAAAGCCCAAACCAATACGAAATCCCGCATACTGCAGACCGCACGAACTTTGTACAGCACTCACGGCTGCGACACGACAACCCTGGACGACATCATTACCGCCGCGGGCGTTACGAAGGGCGCCTTTTATCATTACTTTAAGAGCAAAGACTCGCTCTGTGAGGCGGTGCTCGAACAGGTGATCGAGGATTACCGGCAACTGGCCGCAACATTGGATGACCAGGCGGAACCCATCGTTCAACTGAGTGAGATGATCGGCAAGCTCGCTCGATTGAACGCATCAGGAGAATGGGTCAACTGCCGTCTCATTCTTCGGCTGTCGGCGGACTGCCACCAGTCACATCCCCAGATGCAGCGGCGCCTGCGGGAGTTCTGGCGGTGGGAGACGGGCTTCTATGAAGAGCTGATCGGCCGATGTGTCGCCGCCGGCCAGTTGAACCGGCAACTCGGCGCAAGGACTCAGGCCAGATTGCTTCTTGCCGTCACGGCAGGCGCGCTCACATTGGACCGCATGGAGCCATCGGAATCGGTCTTTGCCCTGCTCAGCGAAACTGTGATCGATCTGCTGAGGAGGTGCTAAACTCAGCGTCAGAGAGCTTTGATCTTGATATTGCGGAATGCGGTCTCTTTGGGATGGTCCTGCAGGAGAATGTATCCCTTTTCCACTGTCCCGAAATCGGCCACGTCCTTGAATTTGCTCTGCGATTTTGCCTTTTGAAAATCCTCGCCGAACCGATCGAACTCCAATACCAGTCTGCCGTTGAGCCAGTGTTCGACGCGGCCCTTATTCGAGACGATTCGCGCGGTGTTCCACTGTCCCGCGCACCGGGGCTGCACGCCCGTGGGCGCCAGAAGATCATAGGCGGAAGCAAGCGACACGTTGGCCGCCACGCTTCTGCCTCCGGTGTCATATAACTGGTATTCGACTCCCAGAACCGTACCCTTCTTCAGCAGTTCGGGCATGACGAAATACTTGATACCGCTGTTGCCTCCGGGGCTCAGGCGGAAGTCCACCTTCAGTTCGAAATTGTCGTACTGATCGACCGTGATGATGTCGCCGCCTGCCTTCGGCTCGGCAGCATCGGCCGGGTTGACGATAATCATGCCGTCCCGGATTGCCCACCCCTGCTCCGGGAACCTTTCGGACCTGACGGAGCGCCAGCCGCTTGAGGTCTTGCCGTCAAACAGCAGCTTCCAGCCGTCGGCCTTTTCAACTTCAGTAAGGACGTTGGGGCTGTCCGCGCTCTCATTGAGCGGGACGATCCAGATGTTTCGAAATTTGACTCTGTTGCCGTGGTTCTGGAGCAGGATCGGGCCTGCGGAAGGACCTTCCGGACTGCCGCCGCCGGTCTTGTTGGGTATCTCGAAATCATTGTGGATCATTACGCCGTTCTGGTAGACGGTGATTCGTGCGTTGCTGATCTTCTTGTCGCCGCGCCAGACGGGAGCGGTGAAGAGTATGTCGTATGACTGCCATTCGCCGGGTCTCTTGCAGACGTTCTTGTCGGGGGCTCTGGTCTTATAGATTGCGCCGCAGTCCTGATCTTTGGACTCAAGACCATATGAGTCGAGGATCTGGACCTCGTAGCGTTTCTGTATGTATACGCCGGAATTGCCGCGGCCCTGACCTGTAGCGTTGGTCAGAGGAACGTTGAACTCGACGTGCATGCGAAAGTCGCGGAAATCGCGGCGCGTCTGAATGCTGCCCTTGTCCAGGGCTACTTCCATGACCCCGTCGGCAAGTTTCCATTCGGCCGGGCGATTGCCGCCTGCGGTCCACTGTAAAAGATCGCTCCCGTCGAAGAGCACAATCGCACCCTCAGCGGGCTCAATCCCGAGACCGGCGTCGATGGCGGCGTGGGATGCGGCGGCGAGCAAAAGAATCAATGCGGCAATGGCTGAATTTCTCATCGTTCGGTCCCTCTCTCAACAATTGACCGGCCTGGACAGGCGACGGATTTTGTGTGGACATAAAAAGGGTCCGGACCTTGGCCCGGACCCCTTGGTTGCTTAGTGCTTCAGACGTTCTCCGGCACGACAAAAGGCTTTCTGTAATTGCGCGTGAGCAGCTTGTCCGCTTCGGAATCGTTGATGAATTTTTCTTTCTTGCCGTCGAACGCGAGTTGGCGCCCGGTTCGATAGGCAATGTTGGCCAGATGCGGCAGACATGTCGAGATATGACCTACCTCAATGTCGCAGGTAAGATTCTCGCGTTTGCCTGTGCGAAGAGCATAAATGAAGTTCGCATAGTGCCCGTCGCCGCCGGCGCCGCCGAGGTCCATCGGATCGGCATACTCGTCGGCCTGCTGCGAACTCGGACCCGGCTCGCCCTTGCGACCCATAAATGTCTTCCATGTGCTGCCGTCGAGTTCCATCCAGCCTTCGGTGCCATAGAACAGGTTGCCGATTTTGATACTGGGTTCGCCGTGCGTATAAAGGCCCCGTGTGCCGAACTCGAGAATCGAGCCGTCTGCGTATTCGAACAGCGACGTCTGTGTATTTGGCGTCTCCTGCGAGCAAACGTCGCCGAACTTGTAGTAGCCGCCGAACGAACTGATCTTCACCGGATGCTCTTCCTTGCCAAGGCCCCACCGAGCCACGTCGAACTGGTGCGGTCCCTGGTTGCCGGTGTCGCCGTTTCCTGTGTTCCAGTGCCAGTGCCAGTTGTAGTGAGCCTTGCCCCGATTGTATGGGTAGAACTCGGCCGGCCCAATCCACATATCCCAGTGCAGACCCTGCGGCACGGGGCTGTCAGGGAATTTGCCGAAGCTGTCGCGCGGCTTGAAGCACAGGCCGCGAGCCATGTAGACTTTGCCGATGCCGCCGTCGGCAAGAAACTTCATCGCAGCACGCACGTTCTTGATGCTGCGATTCTGGAAGCCGACTTCGACAATGCGGTTATACTTGCGGGCGGCCTCGATCGCCTTACGGCCTTCAAAAACATTATGCGAGGAAGGCTTTTCGACGTAAACATGTTTGCCTGCCTGGCAGGCCCAGATGGTGCCCAGCGCATGCCAGTGATTAGGCGTAGCGATGGCGATGGCGTCGATGTCCTTCATTTCATTTATCTTGCGGCAATCCCACTCCGCTTTCGGCTTGTATCCGAATTTCTTCTCCGCTTCGGCGACTCTCCTGTTCAGGACGTTCTCATCAACGTCACACAACGCGGCAATGCGGACGCCTTTCATCCTGCCGAAGCCGTCAATGAGGTTGTTGCCGCGACCATTGATGCCCACGACGGCCATGTTGATTTGCTCGTTGGCGCCGAGAACCTTGCCCGTCCCAAATGATGCCAGCGTCCCGGCGGCCATGACTCCCCCGGCGACCTTGGAGCCGCGTGACAGGAATTCTCTTCGAGAGATTGCATTTCGTTCGGAAGGCATAGCTTTCCTCCTTTACATAAAAGGTACCAGGTTAATTCACAATTCAAAACCGGTGCACGCCGCGCCGCACCGTATCGTCGGCTTCATAACAGACTTTCATAATAGTGCCTTAAATCCCGATTGTCAAGGCCATATTTCGGCCCTCCGCAAGCACCGAAAAGCCGAACATCATTGTCGGTAGAGACGAGCGACCAAGGCAATTTATTGCTTGACAGAAACGTCTTTATTAGCGAAACTAAGCCTGTCGGCGGCAGGAAACCGGTATGCCGCCGATGTGCAGCAGCGGTTAATAAGTTCACTTTTTCGGAAGGAGAGTCCATATCATGAAAACCAATCAGACCCGAAGAGCCTTTTTAACCGCGGGTACAGGCGCCGTTGCAGGCATGGCGGTTGCGGAGAGTCTGTTCGCCCAGGGTCGCACCCGGACCGACAGACCGGCGGCGCCCGCGCCGGTGCGCGTGGGACCGGCCCCAAGGGAATTTGAACTCGGTTTGGCGTCTTACACGCTGAGGAAGTTCAACCTCGACCAGACGATTGCCATGACCAGACGAGTGGGATTGAAGCACATCGCGCTGAAGGATTTCCACCTGCCGATGAACGCCAGCACCGACGAAATCAAGGCCGTCGCGGGGAAAGTCAAGGCCGCGGGCCTGAACCTGTACGGCTGCGGAGTCGTCTACATGCGAAATGAGCAGGAAGTCAACCGGGCGTTCGAGTATGCCAAGACCGCCGGCATGACCACAATAATTGGCGTGCCCAACCACGACCTGCTGCCGCTGGTCGACAAGAAAGTCAAGGAATACGACATCATCGTCGCCATCCACAACCACGGCCCGGGCGACAAGTTGTATCCCACCCCGGAAAGCATTGTTGAAAAAGTCAAGGACCTCGACGCCCGCATCGGCATGTGCATGGACATAGGCCACACCGTCAGGATCGGCGAAGATCCTGTACGGGACGCCATACGTTTCGCCGACCGCATGCTCGACGTCCATATTAAGGACGTGACCGCCGCCGAAGCCAAAGGCAGTACGGTTGAAATCGGCCGCGGCATCATCGATATCCCCGGATTCATCAGGGCCTTGATCCGCATCGGCTACTCCAAATACGTATCCTTCGAATATGAGAAGGATGACAACGATCCGCTCGCCGGCCTCGCCCAATCGGTAGGTTATGTGCAGGGCGTAATGGCGACAGTTGCCAATCCGGGCTTCATAAGGCCGGCCCAGCCGACAACACCACGTCCCGCCGGCCGCTGATGGACTTTTCAGGAAGGAATATTGTGATGAAAAAAGCATTGATAGTTGGCTTGCTGCTGGTTGTGTCCGCCACGTGCCTTGCGGTCGATGCGCCCGCGGACGTTTTTCGCCTCGGCATGATCGGTCTCGACACGTCCCATGTCATCGCGTTTACGAAACTTCTCAACGATCCGAAGAACGGCTACTCATGCCGCGTGGTCGCCGGCTTTCCCGGCGGCTCGCCGGATGTCGAGAGTTCGTGGAGCCGTGTCAAGAACTACACCGCCCAGCTTCAAAATGACTTCGGCGTTGAGATCGTCGACAGCATCGAAATACTTTGCACCAAAGTCGACGGCGTGCTCCTGGAAAGCGTCGATGGCCGCCCACACCTGGCCCAGGCCAGACCGGTGATTGCAGCCGGCAAACCGCTCTTCATAGATAAGCCAATGGCCGGAAGCCTGGAAGATGTAATTGCCATCTTCGAACTCGCCTCCGCCGCCGGCGTGCCCTGCTGGTCAAGTTCATCGCTGCGATACTGCGAAGGCGTTTACGGAATGCGAGACAACAGCGAAATTGGCCAGGTAATAGGATGCGACGCATTCGGCCCCTGTTCGCTTGAGCCACACCATCCCGACCTCTACTGGTACGGAATCCACGGCGTCGAAATCCTTTTCACCATCATGGGAACCGGATGCCAAAACGTCCGACGCGTCCAGACTCCCAGCTATGAGCACGTCGTTGGAGTATGGGACGACGGCCGGGTGGGAACTTTCCGAGGCATAAAGAAAGGCAAGAGCGATTACGGAGCGATGATCTACGGCAGCAAGAAGGTCACGCCCAGCGGCCGGTATTCCGGCTACGGCGAACTCGTAAAGGAAATCGTGAAGTTCTTCGAAACGGGCAAGCCGCCGGTCCCAAAGCAGGAGACCATCGAGATATTCGCTTTCATGACCGCCGCCGACGTATCCAAGGCCCGCGACGGCGCCGCCGTATCCATCGCCTCCGTCATCGAAGAGGCCAGGGCAAAGCTCGCGAAGAAGTAGAAGGCATACCGCTTATGATGCATAGACACAGGACCCTCGAATCAAAGAAAGGACTTTGTAATGGTGAAGAAGTTTATCATGACGACCACGGCCCTGATGTTGACGCTGTCTGTATCGTCTTGCGTTGAGGCCCAAATGAGCAGCCAGGCATTCCGCGGAGCAAAGAACGAAGTGAAGCTGGTAACGGTGGACCCCGGCCACTTTCACGCCGCGCTCGTGCAGAAAACCATGTATGATCAGGTCTCGCCGACTGTCCACGTGTTCGCCCCGGAAGGGTCGGACGTCAAGGACCACCTTAACCGCATCGAGGGCTACAATACCCGCGCCGACAACCCCACAAACTGGAAGCAGGTCGTATATACCGGACCCGACTTCCTCGAAAAAATGCTCGGCGCCAAGCCGGGCAACGTCGTGGTCCTTGCCGGCAATAACCGCAAGAAAACGGAGTACATCAAGGCATGCGTCGACGCCAAACTGAACGTCCTGTCCGACAAGCCAATGTGCATAACGCCAGAGAATTTCGAACTCCTCAAGGCCGGGTTTGCTTCAGCCAGGGCAAATGGCGTGCTCCTGTATGACATCATGACCGAGCGGTCGGAAATCACAACCATTCTTCAGAAAGAGCTTGCCAACACCCCATCGGTCTTCGGCGACCTCCATAAAGGCTCCCCTGATGATCCGGCCATCGTGAAGGAAAGCGTCCACTACTTCTTCAAGTACGTCTCGGGCAATCCCATCAAGCGGCCGGCCTGGTATTTCGATACAACACAACAGGGCGAAGGTATCGTGGACGTCACCACGCACCTGGTCGATCTCGTAATGTGGGGCGCGTTCCCTGACGAGACCATCGATTACAAAAAGGACATCAAAATGCTCAGTGCACGCCGCTGGCCGACAATGTTGGACATGCAGCAATACGCAAAAGTGACCCGAATGGATGACTTTCCGCCCTACCTGAAGGATGAACTGAATGCCGAAGGGCTGTTGCCCTGTTACGCCAACGGTGAGATGGTCTACGCAATCAAGGGCGTCAACACACGTATTTCGGTCTCGTGGGATTTCGAAGCGCCTCCCGGCGCCGGCGACACGCACTATTCAGTCATGAAGGGCTCAAAGTGCGATCTCGTCATCCGCCAGGGCAAGGAGCAGGATTACCGTCCGGAGCTGTACGTCGAGCCGGCAGGCGGCATGAGCGACACCGTTTTCGCCAGGACACTGGTCGCCGCTGTCGACGAACTCAAAGTGAAATACCCCGGCATCAAGCTGCACCAGCAGGACAAGGCATGGTGGATATCGATCCCCGAAAAGTACCGCGTCGGCCATGAAGCACACTTCGGTGAAGTCACCGATCGCTATCTCAAGTACCTCGTGGACGGCAAGCTCCCCGACTGGGAGGTCCCCAATATGATCGCCAAGTATTACGTCACCACAGCGGCGTTGAAAATGGCTGCACAATAGAAAGGGCCGAACAATGAACACTATGCGGACCGCAATACCGGCAGTTGCCCTACTCCTGACGGCCGCGTGTCTGGCTGCGCCTGCCAGGGTTACATTTGTGGAAGGCGACAAGAAGATCGACGTGATGATCGACGGAAAGCTGTTTACAAGCTACATGTTCGACGCATCGCTGACCAAGCCGGTGCTCTACCCGGTCGTCTCGCCGTCAGGCATGAAGGTCAATCGAGGCTTTCCGTACGAGAAGGTCCCCGGCGAAGTAACCGACCACCCGCACCACGTCGGCATCTTCTTCACCTACGACGAGGTCAACGGCGAGGGCTTCTGGAACAATACCAAGTCGCCCCCGCAGATACAGCATCTCAAGGTAACAAAGATGCAGCCGGGCGACGGCAAGGGCGAACTCTGCACCGTTATGAACTGGACCGGCAAAAGCGGCGTCCTACTGGAAGAAAAACGCAGCATGGTCTTTTCGGCAGCGCCCGATCAATACATCATTGACTTCAACATCGACCTGACCGCAAAAGACAAAAAGGTCGAATTCGGCGACACAAAGGAAGGCATGTTTGCCATCAGAACCGCCCAGTGGCTTCGCGAAAAAGACGGGACCGGCAAGTATCTCAGTTCCGAAGGCGATACCACGTCCGGGGCAATCTGGGGCAAGCGCGCCCGCTGGGTAACGCTGCAGGGCGAAAAAGACGGCAAGACCTATGGCATTGCCATCCTGAACCATGCCCCAAGCGCCAACTACCCGACCTTCTGGCATGCACGCGATTACGGGCTCTTCTCGGCCAATCCACTGGGCCAGCTCGCCTTCGAAAAGGGACGCAAGGCCGCCAACCCGAAGGCCTTTGCACTGACCCTCGAACCCGGCCGCAGCGCTCAATTCAACTTCCGCGTTGTGATTTATGAGGGCGCACGTTCGGCCGATCAAATCCAAAAGCTTTACGCCGGCCGGGCACGATAGCAGCTCGGCACACGGGCCATTCATCACGGCCTGCCCAAAAAGCGGGCCGTTTTTGTGCGCGCCGGGCAAACAAGTATGCCGCGGGCTTGTCAAACAGCGCAAAACTGCTATCATGACTGATCCTGTCTTTGGACTGATCGATATACGGGCAAAACGATGTGGGAGTACCAGTTGCAAAACATTCACGACCTGGAACGCCTTGGCCGCGAGCTTAACGCGCCCGTAGAGGCGGCGGATGACGTTTCGATCCTTGCCGAGCCGGTCAGTGTCGGCTCGCTGACCCTGCCGAACTCGCTGGCTGTCCAGCCGATGGAAGGCTGCGACGGCGACTCGCAGGGTCGCCCGGAGGAGCTTACCTTCAGGCGCTACGAACGTTTCGCCGCCGGCGGCGCAGGTCTTATCTGGGCCGAGGCAATTGCGGTCGCGCCTGAAGGCCGGGCGAACCCGAGGCAGCTCTGGCTCAATGCCGACAGCAAGGCCGGCTTCGCCGCCCTGCTACAGCGAGCCCGCGCCGCCGCCCGTCGCAACGGCAGTGATCATCGCCCGGTAATCGTCGCGCAGCTCACCCACTCAGGCCGATACAGCAAGCCCCAAGGCAAACCACATCCGCTCATAGGCCAGCGCGATCCCTACTGCGACCCCCTCCAACCCCAGGCCAAACCCGACACAGCCGCGCCCAGCGCCCTGACGCCGGACTGGCCGACGGTAACGGACGAATACCTCGACCGGTTGCAGGACGCCTACGTGGCCGCTGCCCGCATGGCTTTTGAAGTCGGCTTTGACGCAGTGGATATCAAGTCATGCCACGGCTACCTGATAAACGAGCTGCTCGCCTGCCGCTCGCGTCAGGGCCGCTATGGCGGGTCCTTCGAGAATCGCACGCGGCTGCTGCTGGAGGTCGTCGACCGAATCCGCAGCGAGCTCGGTCCCGACAAGCCGGTCTGCGTCCGGCTGGGCATATACGACGCAATCCCGTTCCCCTGGGGCTGGGGGGTCAGTGAAGATGACTACACCGCCCCTGACCTGAGCGAACCGAAAAGGCTTATCGAACGACTGAGATGCCGCGGCGTCAAGCTCATTAACGTCACGATAGCCAACCCGTATTACAACCCGCATTTCGGCCGACCGTTTAATGAGCCCGTGGTCGGCGGCTATGAATCACCGGAGCACCCGCTTGCGGGCGTCAGCCGATTAATAAGGCTTGTCGGCGACGTGCAGCACACCTTCCCCGATGTCGCGCTCGTGGGCACCGGCTACAGTTGGCTCCGCACACTCATGCCCAATGTCGCCGCCGCAAGCAAAGCCGCGCGAAACGCCGCCATAATCGGCGCCGGACGACTTGCCTTTGCATACCCTGACTTCGCACGTGACATTATTCGAACAGGCAGGCTGGCGGCCGACAAGGTCTGCGTAGGGTGCAGCGCATGCACACAGATCATGCGCGACGGCGGCAAGGCCGGCTGCGTCGTCCGCGACAACGCCGTCTACGGACCAATCTTTCGCAAAGGCCGCATGAGTAACCGCGACAACCTCGCACGCCTGGCGGCCGCCTGCACGCAGTGCCGGGAGCCGACGTGCCAACTGGCCTGCCCCGCTGGCATCGCGATCCCGGAGTTCATACGGCTGTTCCTCGATGGTGACGACAAGGCGGCATACGAGGTCATACGCCAATCGAACGTCTTACCCGAAGTATGTGCATGGCTCTGCCCCGTCGAGCAGCAGTGCCAGGGCGGCTGTCTGCAGCGGTTCATCGGCGACGGCGCCCTCCCCATAGCCGACATCCAGCGATACCTCGCCGAGCAGGCCAACCAAGAAGGCTGGTCCCGAATCCGCATCCCCACCAGGTCCAGCGGCAGGAAGATCGCCGTCATTGGAGCCGGTCCCGCCGGTCTCTCCGCCGCTGCTGTCCTGCTGGAGCGCGGCCACACGGTCACAATCTTCGATAAAGCCAAAGAGCTCGGCGGCATCGTCTCTTCCATGATCCCGGCCGACCGACAGGGCTCGGCGCTGGCCGACGAGGTTTCCGCCGTGTTCAAGGACGTGGGCCAGGACCGACTCAAGCTGCGACTGGCAACGACCCTTGGATCGGAGTGCAACCTTGACACTATCATGGTCCAGGGGTTTGACGCAGCGTTCATCGCAATCGGCCTGGCAAGATCCGTGGAGACCGTCGCCGGCAAATGCGCCGGCGTATACAGCGCAGGCGACTTTCTCTGCGCCGCCAGGCACAATAAACCGCTCGCCGTCGCCGGTAAGCAGGTTGCAGTCATTGGCGGCGGCAACACCGCTATGGACACGGCGCTCACGGCGGCACAGCATGGCGCTGCCGACGTCTACGTGATTTACCGACGAAGCTTCAAGGAAATGCCCGCGTGGCAGGCGGATCGCGACCGCGCGATCAAGGCAGGCGTGCATTTCCTGATCCTGACAGCCGTGCAGGATTTGGTGTGCAAAGACGCCCGGCTCAGCGGAATCAAGCTGTGCCCGACGACTCTCGGCGAGCCCGACGACTCCGGCCGCCGCAGCCCCAAGCCCATCGCATCGAGCACATACGAATTGCCGATCGATGTGCTTGTGGAGGCAATCGGACAGACTTCCGACGAAAATATGAAAGAGTACTTCTGCGGCGTTGAGATTGCCGACGGGCTCATCCGAACCCGCCGTAACTCTTTCGCCACAGCACGATACGGCGTCTATGCCGGCGGCGACATCGTGCGCGGCCCTTCCACGGTCGTCAGCGCAGTCGCCGACGGTATGAAGGCCGCCGACGAGATCGACCGATTTCTGAACCAGCAATGAGAGGATGTTTGATGACGGACCGACCAGCGGCAATCGTTACAGGCGCAAGCAGGGGCATCGGCAGGGCAATTGCACTGGAACTCGCCCTCGCCGGATACGACCTGGTGATCAGCCATTTCGACTTTTCGCAATCGGGCGAACCCGACGAATCCGCGGCCGACAGGACGCGGCAGGACCTTGTAAGCGCCGGGGCAGCCTGCAAGACCCTTCGCAGCGACATCAGCAGGTCTGAAGATCGAAACCGCCTCGTCCAGCTTGCCGAGAATGCCTTGGGCCGCTGCGACATGCTCGTCAATAACGCCGGCGTGGCGCCGGCAAAAAGAGCCGACCTGCTCGAAGCCGCCGAAGACAGCTTCGACCGCCTGATCGCCATAAACCTCAAAGGACCGTACTTTCTCACCCAGCAGATCGCCCAATGGATGGTCCGCCAGGTGCAGGTCCACCCGGACCGCAAATGCCGCATCGTCAACATCTCGTCCATCTCAGCCTACACCAGCAGCCCCGCACGTGGCGAATACTGCATAAGCAAAGCCGGTGTCAGCATGATGACCAAACTCTACGCCGACCGCCTCGCTGAATACGGCATAGGCGTCTTCGAAATACGACCCGGCATCATCGCCACAGACATGACCGCCGTAGTACGGGACAAATACGACAAGCTCATCGCCGAAGGCCTCACCCCTGTCAAGCGATGGGGCGCCCCCGATGACGTCGCACGCGCCGTCGCCGCCATCGCCGAAGGACGCCTCGACTTCTCCACCGGCCAGGTCATCAACGTCGACGGCGGCTTCCACCTGCGAAGACTCTAAGGGAGATAAAAATGGACATGAAAACCACTCTCACAACGATCGTCCGCGACGGCTTCATCCTCGTCTTCAACGAAGACAGGCTCGACGTCGTCAAGACCGCCGAGGCTCTCATGAACGCCGGCATTAATAACATGGAGGTAACCTGCCGCATACAGAAGCCGCTCGAAAAGCTCCAGCGCCTGCGCGCCGAACTGCCGCAGTTCTGCGCAGGCGCAGCCAGCCTGATAGACTTCGAAGGCATGCTCCACGCCTACAATCGCGCCCGCACAACCGATCCCCTGCCGTCCGTCCGCCAGGTCGTCGACGCAGGCGCCGCCTACCTCGTATCCGCCGCCAATTTCAGCGAAGAAACATTCAGAGCCTTTCACGGCCGCCTGCCCATCATACCCGGATGCGCCGGTGCAACGGAAATCCTCGACCAGTTCTCCAAAGGCGCAAACCTCTGCAAGATATTCCCCGCAAAAGAGCTCGGCGGACCCGCCTTCGTCAAGGCCGTCGATCCCGCCCTTCACAGGATGATCAGCCTCGTTCCCACCGGCGGCACCAACGCCGGCAATATCGGCGACTACATCGACGCCGGCGTACTGGTCGTCGGCGGCTCCTTCAGCATGATCGAAAAACCCGTCTTCAAAAGGATCGTCGACGAACAGGATTACGCCCTCCTCTCCGAACGCCTTCACGAGATCAAGCAGTTGATAGACGCCAAACGCGCAGAGAAATGGCCGGATCTCGACTTCGCATCCGCCGACCTCGAAACAATCAGCAAAGTCACCTCACGAAACTTCAATCTCTAACGGAATCCGCAATGGAAACACGCAGCATCGCCCGGCAAAACGTTACAATTCACCGTTACAACACCATCATAGCCGGCGCAGGCGCAGCCGGCATGAACTGCGCGGTCCACCTCTGCGAGTTCATGTCCGACCGCGGAGTTCCCGACGCCCACAACCGCATCGCCGTCGTCACCGGCGGCATCGCACTCGGCGCCTCGCGCATGAGCGGCTCCGACAAGCAAACCTACTACAAAATGGGCACCAGCCCCGAAACGGCCGACAGCGCCGAAGACTTCGCCCGCAGTCTCACCGCCGCCGGCTGCTGCCACGCCGACCTTGCGCTCGCCGAAGGCATCGGCTCTCTGCGCGAGTTCTACCACCTCGTCCAGGCGGGCGTGCCCTTCCCGCACGACCCGATGGGAAGCTTCATCGGCTATAAGACCGACCATGACCCCTACGAACGCGCCACGTCCGCCGGACCCAAGACAAGCAGGTTCATGAGCGAATGCCTCCAGCGCCAGGTCGAACGGTACGGAATAAGCATCTTCGACTGCCACGAGGCCGCCCACCTGCTCACCGCCGGCGACGGTCCCCAAAGACGACTCGTCGGCCTCGTCACCATCGACAAGAAACGACTCGCCGACGGCAGCTACGGCCTCACCGTCTTCTGCTGCGAAAACCTCGTCCTCGCTGCCGGAGGCCCCGGCGAACTCTACGAAACCACCGTATATCCCAAAGGCCAGGTCGGCATCCACGGCCTGGCGCTCGCCGCCGGACTCGCCGCTGAAAACCTTACCGAATCCCAGTTCGGCCTCGCCAGCACCAAATTCCGCTGGAACGTCTCCGGCACATACATGCAGGCCGTCCCGCGCATTTTCAGCACCGACTCCCACGGCAGCGACGAACGCGACTTCCTCGCCGACTACTTCCCGACAATGTCGCGCATGGCGACGAATATCTTCCTGAAGGGCTACCAGTGGCCATTTGACCCCCACCGTATCGCCGACCTCCAATCCTCCCTGATCGACGTCCTCGTATTCAACGAAACACAAAAAGGCCGCCGCGTCTGGATGGACTTCCTCAGGAACCCCGTGGGCAATGCCCAAATGCGTCCCTTCGCCCTGAACGAACTCGAAGACGAAGCCCTCACCTATCTGACACGCACCGGCGCCATCCAGCAAACCCCCATCGACCGCCTGCACCACATGAACCCCCCCGCCATCGAAATCTACACCGAAAACGGCATCGACCTGTACTCCGAGCCGCTGGAGATCGCCGTCTGCGCCCAGCACAACAACGGCGGCTTCACCGTCAACCGCTGGTGGGAATCCACCATCCCTCACACCTTCGTCATCGGTGAAATGGCCGGCACCCACGGCGTCAAACGCCCCGGCGGTTCCGCCCTCAATGCCGGCCAGACCGGCGGCCTCCGCGCAGCCGAATACATCGCAAACGTCTACGGCGCGCACCTGCCCGACGCCGCCCGCTGCGATGCAGCCATCGAAACTCAGCTTGCCGAACTGATCGCCGGCCTTGAAAAGATGAACAACCCCGCGGCATGCACCCCCGGAGAGGCGCTTGCGGCAATTCGCCGGCGAATGACAGCCTGCGCCGGGCATATCCGCCGCACGGATGACGCCCGCCAGGCCCTTGCCGACGCGATCTCCCTGTACCGGCGAATCGCAGCAGAAGGCTTCATACTGAAGAACCCAGCCGATCTTGTCCCCGCCGTCCAGGCACGCCACCTCTCCCTGACGAGCATAGCTTACCTCAAGGCAATAGTGGAACTCCTCGCCCAGGGAAGCGGCTCGCGCGGCTCACACCTGGTCCTCGATGACAACGGCCAACAGATACATCCTGACGTGCTCGATCCAAAAACCGCACGCCCACTCCGCTTCAAACCCGAAAACGAATCTCTGCGCGGCGTGATTCTGCAGCTCGCTTACGCCTGCGACGCCCCCGACCTGTTCACCTGCCGAACCGTGCCCGTCCGCAACGCCCCCACCGACCGCAAGGCCTTCGAGCCCGCATGGCAGGACTATCGCGAAGGACGAATCTACCAGCACTAATCGCCACGCTCGTCCGCGACTCAGACGGGGTTGTCATCTGCGCGCACTGCCCGACGCACAATCCCCGTAAGCACCACGAGCCCGACAAACACCGCCAGCAATCCGATGCCCCATCGGCCCAGCTTCGACCACAACGACCACACTGCCCCGAACGCAGCCAGCCCCGACGCAACCGCCATCAACACATTCCACACCAATCGCTTCACACCGCGCGGCATGTCGGCGCCCATAAGACTCCGAGAGTTCATCATCAGGTAAAACGTAAAGTACGCAATTGGCAGGATCATCATCCCGAACACAAACGCCGGCACCGCTAACCAGAACTGCGCCTTGCCGCCCGTCCACACAAACGGCCCAAGCGCCCCCACCGCCGGCATCAAACTGCCAAGCCGGTAAGCCCAGCCCTTGGATTCAAACCCGAAGATCTCGCAGAATACAAACCCCTGGATCAACATCATGATTATGATCGACGAAATACCCATGCCCACCACGCCGATGCCGAACGCATAATGCGCTATCACCTCACCGGTCAATGGCGTCAGCGAGTCCGCCAGATTGAAGGCATCACGCCGCACCAGCATCGCGGCCATACGCTTGTCGGCCTGGGGCAGCGCCGCAATACGTTCGGCAACCTCTTCCCGCGTCAATGCGTCATACGCCTCCTCGCCGATTTCGTACCTGATGCGCGCGCCCGCATTCGCATTATAATTGCCGACAAGGTTTTTCGGCGCCTGCACCCCGTCATCCAGCAGCCCCCTCGCCGGCTGCGTATGAAACTGCGACGCCGACGCGATCATCACGCAGCTCGTCGCAAGAATAAACGGCACGAACATACCGACCGAAAGATCGAATACCGCCAGCCCGCGAAAGTCCCTGTCCCACCCCCGCTTCAGAAGAGCATACGGCATCAGAAACGTCATGTTGATCCCCACCGCCGAAGACACCGCCGTAATCATCACCGCCCGCTGATCGCTGACGATCACGCCGGTCCAGAAGCCCCGGAAACGCTCCTCGACCTCCGCGATAAACGGAGCAAACGTCTCGGCCGGCGAGTTCAGCAAATCGGGATTGGGCACGAATCCCCGCAGTATCTCACCCCACTTCAGCCCGTCCGCGGCAAAGCTCAGCTTCACCACCACACCGAAAAAGCAAACAACGATCAGTCCGACCATCCCCTTCAGAACGATCTCGAAGAATCGTATGCCCTTGCTGCCGCTGTTATAAAACCACACCACAAAAATGCACACGGCCAAAATGAAGCCGCACACGACGCCCTTGGCGGCGCCTTCGGCCATCACGTCCGGCCCGACCACCCCCGGCATCAGATTCTGCCGCACCGCCGCCGTCGCAAGACTGAACTGCGGCATCGCAAAAACCATGTTCGCTATCAGCGTCGCAATCGCCCAGCTCCACCCCAACATCGGATTCACATGCCGGTTGATCGCACCGAACGGCCGCTGGTTGGTCGACAAGGTAACGTAACCGATCGCGCTCAGCATCACGATCCCCGCGATAATCGCCACAGGCTGAAGCCACAACATGCTGAACCCGCCCAGCACGCCCAGATACAAACTGCTCGCCAGAGACGCCCCGCCCAACGTGATCGCCCCCTGAAGCCAACCCGGACCGGAAAGCCGGAAAAACGCCGCAAATGTCGCCAGCCTGCCTTTGCCTTTCGCCTTCAGGATCATCTCGCGGTCGCGTTCGACTGCCGACCCTGCGCCGATTGAATGCGAAGCCGATTGATCGCCCATCCGTTCTCCTTCGATTTGGCGTCATAATCGCTGTTTCGATAATGGCCCAACATTGTACCGCCCCCCCGAGCACACGCCAAGTGCGTTTTGGCAGCAAATCCCCTCGAACCCACCCCTCAGCCAAGTAGGGTGGCAGCCACGTGCTCAAAGAATCTTAATCCCGCCGCTGACAAAAGGCAAACAGGCCAACAGCTTCTGCGAAGAACACCGGCCAAGTGGCTGGCCGCGCCAAACACCACTCACTCACCAACCACGATCTCAGCCGTCCATTTCGCCGCCGCACCTGTGCGACGCAGCATCAGGAAACTCTGCTCCTTATTCGCCGGATTATCCGGACACGTCCCCACGAACACCTCAAACGGCGCCTCCGAGGTCGCCTTGATCCTGATCCCGCCGTTGGCGTCGCGAAGACGCCACGTCAGCTCGCAGCTCTTCTCACACCTCCCCTTGCGGATATCCCTCTGCATGTCATATCCGTTGCCCGCCTTAATAGCCTCCGCCGGCTCCAGCGCCGCGCTGCACTCCTCTAACGTCCCGCGCACATGATAGAACAGATCGTACTGATGCGTCTTGTCCGACTCCGCCCACACAACGTCCTCAATCCCGTCGCCGCGCAGTCGAATCCGCCGCCTGATGTCCACACCCTCATACGCGTCCCTCACGCCCGCCTCGACCGCATCATCCGCATACGAAACAAGATAACCCCCGCAGTTGGCCTGCCGCCTTCCGTCTACCACAAGCATATTATGCGCCGCCGAAGCCCGAAACCACTTGCCGTTGAGCGCAATCCCGTACCCGCTCGTCCCTAAGTCAGGGATAACCACGTGCCCTTTTGCGAACAGAACCAGGTTCAGCCGATCGTTATGATCATGCCCCCCGCCGTAAGGACCGAACTTAAGATACGCATTCACGGCGTCGTTGCGAAGAATCGCCACACCCGAATCCGTAAACAGAGTACTCCGCGACGAATCACTTGTCCTTGCTGATATCGTCTCCGGCCCGTAAAGAAGAGCGTTCTTATGTGACCTGCGTCCACGCCGGTAAATCGTATCCAGCAGGTTCATCGCCTGCGAGTCGTTCCAGTGTCCCGCGGCTGCTTCATAGTAAGCGCCCAGGTTCCTGATGTTCTGATCGGGCCATCCGTCGTTGCTCGCCGGAAACTCCCCGTTGTCGAATGTAAAATCAATCGCCGCCGTGTACATCAGCCGAAACTTATCCGTCCCCTCTAAGGGATACCCCTGCGCTTTCGCCGCCAGATACAGCGGCTGCAGCGACGAGATCGTATAGAAATGATACCCGATCGAGCCCTCATACCAGAACCCGTCCTCCTTCGTGCCCCTCTGGATCTGCGCCTTCATCCCGCACTCGCCGTCTATCGCCGCCTTCACCATATCCTCGTTGCCCGTCGCGAAGCCAACCAGCCCAACCGCTGCATTATGCCAGCTATGGATGTTGTGTATGGTCCACGTCTGCCCGTGAATAAACAGGGCATCCGGCACGAGAAACTTCCTGACTATCACATCCCGCTCTTCAGCCGTCAGCTCCGGGCAGATATCCCAGTAAGCCTCAGCCAGTTGAACAAGATGCACCGCCTCATCCAGCGACTGCTCGTGAATCCGCCCCTTGCCCGCATGTTTGCCGTGAACCTCGAACTTCTCATAGTTGTCCGCATACCACAGCAGAATCTTCCTCGCATACTCCACGAACGACCTCTGTCCCGTTACCCGCCACAGCACCGCCGAATCAGCCGTCGCGGCGTTGATCTCTCGATGCACTGAAGCCCGCCAGCAGTCGTCATACGGAGCCCCGCTGTAAACCCGCCCGCACCCCGGACAGACGTGCTCGTGCGGCTTTTGAGGATCGAAAATCAGCCGCTGCGCGTCGTCTCCGCAAAAATAATCGTGAAACCAGCCCGTCTTGCCTAAGGGCGGATGGTCATAACGCCCCATCACCCCGCGCACGCTCTGCTCCATACCGCGCACAATCTCGCCCGCCCAATCTCGCGCCTCCACCTTCGCCTTCACCCGCTGCCAGTCCACCCCCCTGCTCCCCGGATCGGCAACAGGCCCCGCACACAGCGCATAAGACACCACAAACACGAACCACACAACCGGAACCGATCTCTTCATCACCGAAGCTTCCGCCCTAATCGAGCTTTACCTTAACTTCGCTCGTGCTTGCCTTGTCAAGGGCAAACGACCCGCTCAGCCCCCGCCCCGGAACCGTCACCCTGTAATCCCCGTAGAAGCCCCGCACATCCACCTTGCCGCCGGCTCCGACCTTCACTTCGGCGGTCGTCCACCACTTGCCCTTGATCAAATCCTTCAACGCATGATACATCGGTTTCGGCGTCATGTCGTCCCGCAGAAACCCCGCCGGCGCGCCCTGCCAGGCGCCCTGATCGCTGAAGTCCCACCAAGTTATCGCCTCAACCGCCGGATGCGAAAACAGCACCGTATAAAACTCCACCGCCTCGCGAGCCTGCTTCTTCTCGCCTTCCGGCGTGGTCTTCCAGCCCGCTTCCGTCTTCGGCCCCGAAATCAGCGTCGTCTCCGTGAAATGCAGCGGCACATTGAACTGCGCATACGTCTCGCACACGTCCCACGTCCGCTTCGCCCCCCAGTACCCGCCGTGCATGTGCGACTGGATCCCGATCACGTCATACATCGCCTTGCCGTCCTCGTCCACCAGTTCCTTGATCACCTTGTCGATGTAAGCCCGGTCCGTGCGGTAGTCGTTGATAAGGAGCGTCGCCTCCGGATTAGCCTTCCGCGCCGCCCGAAACGCCTGCCGCAGATACTCCCCCACGCCCAGGTGCCTGATCCCTGCCGACAGCTTCGGCGCCCGCTCCAGGCATTCCGGCCGATCATAATGAACCGCCTCGTTCACAACGTCCCAGATGTCGATACCGCCGGCAAACTTGTCCACGCACCGCCCGATCCGCGCCATCTGCAAGCTCATCGTTTCAGCAGGATCGTCCGGCAGCCATCTCGGCTCCGCGTAGTTCCACGCCAGCGGATGACCCTTCGTCGTGATATTATGCTCAACGCACCACCGGATGATGCTCTCCGTCCGATCATCCATACGCTCCCCCTGCCGCCGCTCGTAGGTCCACCAGTAAAACGGCGCCGTCGCAAAGTTAAGCAGTTCCGCAAAATGCTTCTCATATGCCGCGTTGTCCTCCGGCGTTCGGCAGCCGTGCAGCTTGAAGATATTGCACCCGAAAAGAAACGCATGACGCGTCTGCTCGATCCTGACCGCGGTCCCCGCCTCAATCGCCGCGCCATCCGAGTCAGTCAGCGTCAGCCTTGCCTCCCCCATCCGGTGCTTCTCGATCCGCGCGTTCGCCCCTTGCAGTATCTCCTCCTGCGTAAGCGCCGCACACGGCAGACAAACCACCAAAAAAATCGCCCCGACAAACATGACCGCACATCTTCTCATCTTACAAACTCCTTCGATAATTCGAATAAAAACACATCGACCAGATTATAACCGATCCACCTTCCCGCCGCAACAAACCCGCAAGCCCACTATGCCCGGCGCATTCTCCGAAAGGCAGCATCTTCAGCCAGCCTTGCAGTCACCTTGGAGAGCAAAACCGTTTGGGCAGAGGCCGGATTTTGGAGCATTTGTTCGCCGGGGGGGGGAAATTCTGGCCTCTGGGGGCCCCGAGCGGTTTTGCTCGGACGTCCGATGCCGCCTGCGCCCGAAGTTGCCAGGAGAATGCGTTCACACTGCAAGCCCGCCACGCGCGCACCGCAACTGCGGCTCCAACGGTTTGCCTGTTCGCAGGTATGCCCGTCAGCGCTGCGGCTCCTCCTCGATCAGCCGCCGCACATCAAACCGGTAATACTTCTGACGCCACGCCGGGCTGGCGTCTGCCGCCGCATTAGCCACGTAGATAACGCCGTCCGCCGGCACCATAAGTGCATTGTGCAGATTCGACTTCATCGCCACCGGCGCATCCATCAGCCGTATAGCCGACTCCTCCGTAAACGTCCCCCGCTTCTCAGCCACCAGCCGCGCCAGGTTCTCATACCGATCCCCCGCCGACATCAGCACCGTATCCGCAACCGGCGTCGGAAGCAGCGGGTGCACATCCCCCGGCCGAACAAGCTCGATCTTCTCCGGCACCGCCTTGATTCCCACCGCCGAATCCGCCCGGGCATCGGCGATCACATAATAATACTCGCACGTCCGAGGGTTATTCGCAAAAACTCCGATGGCCTCGTCCAAAGTCCGAGCATCCTCCAACACCAGCCGTACCAGAAACGACATCGGAATCCCGTCCCACCAGCCGACGCCTCCGCCACCCATCTCCCCTATACTGATCTGCTCAAGATTCATCCCCGTAACCGACCCGATGAACCCCGCGTATGAAACATTCACAAACGGTATCCCGCCGTCCGGCTGCTGGATAATCAGCACCGCATGCTCCTGCAGCTTCAGCTCAACGCCGTAATCCAGCACCCGTCCGTGATACAGCTTGCCCGTCGCTGTCGCCTTCGACAACAGCGCAAAGCCGCTGCAATGCATCACCTCCGGTATCAGATTCGCCGCCCGCACCTTCCACTCCGGTAGCCCCGCCGCCTCGGCAAGCGCCTTCATCTCCTCACTGAACCGCTCCGGCACCTTCTTCTCGAACACCGCCAGCAGCACGCTGGCGATCGCCGCGCGGGCAAGCTTGAACCCCCCGACCT